>Ga0247841_10001299_pt1 | contig 57680 bp, 55 predicted proteins | sample LaCruzMarch2015__2_FD_192410 | JGI IMG/M metagenome (GOLD analysis project Ga0247841, IMG submission 192410) | Freshwater microbial communities from meromictic Lake La Cruz, Castile-La Mancha, Spain - LaCruzMarch2015_18m | ecosystem: Environmental > Aquatic > Freshwater > Lake | place: Spain... | reverse complement strand
GGAGGGGGGGGGCGGGGGGGGGGGGTGGCGGGGGTGGATCGAAGGACAAAGGACAAAGGACGAAGGACAAATGGCCGGGATGGTTGGGAATGAGTGACCACGAAACACACATGACACGAAATAAATGGAAAGTAAACCGGGATTTGCGGGGGTTTTTGTCTAGTAAACGGGGACTTTACACGAGGTGGACGGGGCATGCGGACGATTTATGAACCTTCAGGCAAGGCGCGGGAGTACTCGCCGCTGGCGCTGAATATTTATTTGGGCTGCGACCACGGGTGCGTTTACTGCTACGCGCGGGACAATAAGCGGGGCGGGGCGGAGGGGCCGGTCAAGGCGCGGGCGGGGCTGGTGGCGGCGCTGGAGCTGGAACTGCAGAAGCGGGTGGTGACGCAGCAGGTGCTGCTGTGCTTCACGTGCGACCCGTACCCGATGGCGCCGGAGTATCACCTGACGCACGACGTGCTCAAGGTGCTGCTGGCGCACAAGGTGCCGACGGCGATCCTGACCAAGGGCGGGGCGCGGTGCCATGCGGACCTGGCCCTGTTCAAGCGCTATGGGGTGCAGGGCGTGCCGCTCAAGGTGGGGGCCAGCCTGACGCTGTTTGACGCGGAGGCGTCGGCGCGGCTGGAGCCGGGGGCGGCGCTGCCTGACGAGCGCCTGGCGACGCTGGAGATGCTGCACGAGGCGGGGGTGAGGACCTGGGTGAGCTTCGAGCCGGTCGTCGACCCGGAGCAGACGCTGGACCTGATGGCCGCCGCGACGCCGTGGGTGGATGAATACAAGATCGGCAAGCTCAACCACGATCCGGCGGCCGAGGCGGCGATCGACTGGGGGGCGTTCGGGAGGCGGGCGGTGCTGCTGGCCAGGAAGCTGGGCAAGCGGTTTTATGTGAAGGAGGATTTGCGCAAGGCGATGGGAGGCAGAAAGGAGGTGGACGACGTGGAGTTGACCGCGGCGGAGACGGACCAGGACGCGCTGACCTTAAGAAGCGCGGAGTGCGGAGTACGGAGCGCGGAAATGGGGAATGCGGAGTGCGGAGTGCGAAATGCGGAAACGGAAAAGGAGGGGCCAGGGGGGCAGCTATCGTTATTTTAACCGCGGATGACGCGGAGGGCGCGGATGGAAACCGTCTTTAAGGGACGGTAATCAACAAACAGCGGAGGAGAGAGATGGATCGAACAAAGATCGTAGTGTTGGACCGGGGATTCGTCTACGTCGGCCAGGTGGACCTGGACGAAAAATTCTGCACGATCAGCGGGGCCAAATGCATCCGGCGCTGGGGAACCACCAAGGGCCTGGGGGAACTGGCCCTGGAAGGACCGAAGCTGATGACAAAAATGGACCCGACCGGGACCGTGAAGGCGCCGATGCGCGCGGTGATCACGCTGATCGACACCGAGGCAGCCTTATGGAACAACTCGTAAGGCACCTGACAATCGACGGCGACGGCTACGGCTACGGCTACGGCGACGGCGACGGCTACGGCTACGGCTACGGCGACGGCGACGGCGACGGCTACGGCTACGGCTACGGCGACGGCTACGGCTACGGCTACGGCTACGGCGACGGCGACGGCGACGGCGACGGCTACGGCTACGGCGACGGCTACGGCTACGGCTACGGCGACGGCTACGGCTACGGCTACGGGGGACGTGGTTAATCTTACCTGGGCGCGGCGCCCGCCCTACGGGCAGGACGCCGCGCCCAGGGATTGACCACGGTCCGCTTGAGGACCAGGCAAAAGCAACCTGTTGAGGAGCAGCATGAGTGCCACGGCAACGCATGATCAAACCGGAATTTCTTTCGAGCGAGACGATGGGAAGACTTTCGTTCCCGGCACGGCTGGCCTACGTGGGCAGTTGGATGCTGGCGGACGACGAGGGCAAGTGCCGAGGGGCGCTTCCCTACCTGCAAGGGCAGATTTTTCCCTTTGAGGAAACACGGATCGATATGGCGAAGATCCGCGATCGGCTGGCTGAGGCGGAGCGCTGGTTTGTCTATCAAGTGGGTGGCATGTCATATATCTGGTTGCCCCGGTTCTGGGCGCACCAGACGATTAACCGGCCATATCGGAGCTCGATCCCCGATCCACCGCAAGAGGCAATCGTGGCGGCGTCGGAACGGGTGCAGGAGTGGCATGCGCGGTGGATAGCCTGGCGGAAGATGCAGGAGTGGGAAGTGCGCAAAGGCGAAGAAAGACGCGGAATACGCAATGCGGAATGCGTAGTGCGCAATGAGGCGGAAGGAGAGTCAGAAGAGTCGTGGAATGGTGAAAACAATGGGCTTGCCCATTCAGTGAATGATTCCGTGAGCCATTCACGCTCTAATACTAAATCTAAGACTAAATCTAAATCGGATAGCGCGCTGGCGCGCGGGAGGCCAAAACCAAAAAGAAATACCGGAATGCGGAATGCGGAATGCGGGGCGGAGGCGCCGGTGCAGGGGGACCTGCTGGAGGCGGCGGGGGAACTGACGGCGGCGGGAGCGACGACGTGGGACCTGGCGCTGGCGAAACTGCGGGGGACGATGGACCGGGAGTCCTTCGCGACCTGGCTGATGCCGCTGCGGTGCCTGAGGCTGGACGGCGCGCGGGGGGAAGTGGTGCTGGGTGTGCCGAGCGAGTTTTGCCGTCACTGGATCGAGCGCGATTATGGCACGGCGATCCGGGAGACGCTGAGTGAGATCACGGCGGCAGGAGCGGAGGGGCGGGCGTGGGAGGTGGAATACCGGATCGTGGGGGACTGAGGAGATTTAACCACGGATGGCACGGAAGGCGCGGATACAATTGGGAGTGAAACCACGAAAGACACGGAGCACACTGAAAATGGGACAGGATAGCGAATACCGGGTGGTGCGGACGAAGTGGGGAGTGGCGGTGTATGGAATCGTGCCGGCGGGGGAGGTTTGCGTGTTGCTGAAGCACTGGGAGGAGGCGAGGGGCTGGGATATGGTGGACTCGCGGATCGGGGAGAAGCTTGGGGCGACGATCGTGGTGGGGGAGCGGAAGGAGTTGGAGTGTTGGCGCGAGGATTTGGGAATTTAAACCACGAAAGACACGGATCTCACACAAAGGAGCTGACGATGGAGCGGGACGCGCGGGCTCCGGGCGAGGAAAAGGACAAAGGACAAAGGACAAAGGACAACAATGCCGAGGTGACGACCTACGTAGGGGCGCGAGTCAGCCTGGAGCTGCTGACGCGTTTCAAGGCGGCTGTGGGGCGGGTCAACCTGGAGCGGCAGGAGGAGGGGCGGCCGGCCTACCGCCAGGCGGACGCGCTGGAGGAGGCGCTGCGGCTGTGGCTGGGAGAGAAGGTGACCACGGAAGAGGGGCGGGGGGATTTGAACCACGGATGACGCGGAGGGCGCGGATTGGGAAAGGAAAGGACGGTGCGCAAATGAGTATCTTAACGACGTTCATTACCCGCGAGGGATTCATGGTGCTGGTGGAAATTCCACACATCTCCGTTCAACTTCAACACAACCCAGGAATCGCGCGCCTGGCCTCCGCCGGCGCCGGCGCGATTGTCGTTTGACCCCCCGACGCGCGCGCGTCCAACAAAATTCACCGTAAATAGAACCGCGGATGACGCGGAAGGCGCGGATTGGGAACGGATCATGGGGCGCTGGTGACTTGAGGGCACCGGCGTTTTTTTATTGTGTTGGAGCGGGCCAGTATAAATTTAGATTTTTATAAAAATCTAAGCGCTTCTCTTTTCGGGCGGATCCCCCCTTAATTAAATTTGAGTTGCTGGTTTGAAAATCGAGCGCCCGGCCGATGGTTGGAAGATACCGGGCCGGGCGCTTCTGTAGTGCTGAATGATGAGTGCTGAATGATGGGGAAAAGGACAAAGGACAAAGGACAAAGGACAAAGGAGCGGGCGGACAAGATGTCCGCGCTCCCAAAGAAGCGGCGGCGGGGGCCGACGCCGCCGGTTGTGATTGAAGCGCCGGAGGCTGTAGAGCTGGGGGCGCGACAGCTTTTGTTCGTCAAGGAATACCTGGTCGACCTGAACGCGACGCAGGCGGCGATCCGGGCGGGCTACAGCAAACGGACGGCCGGCGTGCAGGGTCCGCGGCTGTTAGGAAATGTTAGCGTCAGGAAGATGATCCAGGAGGGGCTGGAGCGGCAGGCCTTACAGGCGGACAAGGACGCCCAGGCGGTGATCAAGGAGCTGGAGCGGCTGGCGTTCGCGAACATGCTGGACTTCATTCAGGTGGGGGCGGACGGCAGTGCCAACCTGGACCTGTCGCGGCTGACGCGGGAGCAGGCGGCGGCGATCCAGGAGATCACGACGGACGAATACATGGACGGCACGGGCGAGGACGCGCGGCCGGTGCGGCGGACGAAAGTCAAGCTGGTTTCCAAGTCCCGGATGCTGGAGCTGCTGGGCAAACATCACGGACTGTTCGTGCAGAAGGTGGAGATGGTGGGGGCCAAGGCGGGGCCGCTGGCGGGCATGAGCGAGGAGCAGTTGCGCAGGATCGTGGAGGGCTGCGGGGAGTAGGAAAAGTGGAGAATGCGGAATGCGGAATACGCAAAGCGGAATGCGAAAGATCGGACGGGCGGCGCGGGCGTTGGGCCTGGCGCTGCTGTTTTTTTGCGGGTCTGCTGTGATGGTAGAGGCGAGTAATAGTCCGGGCGCGGAGCAACGGCGCGCGGTGTGGCTTGAGGCGCGGCGGGAGCTGGCGCGTCGCTGCCACCTGGATTTCATGAAATACACCTGGCGGACGCCGGCGAGCCCGTTGATCGAGGGGCGGCACACGCGGGAGGTGGCCGAGCGGCTGGACCGGGCCGAGGCGGACCTGGCGCGGAGCAAGAGCTCCTACTTGATCGTGACCTTGCCGCCGCGGCACGGCAAGAGCGACCTGGTATCGCGCTACTGGCCGCCGAAGGTGCTGGGCCGCAACCCAGACCTGGAGATCATCCTGACGACTTATGGCGCCGTGCTGAGCGAGGAAATGAGTCGCGACGCGCGTGGCGTTTTAAGCAGCGCGGAATTTCGGGAGTTGTTCCCGGACGTGCGCCTGGACCCGGAAAAGAGCGCGGTGGGGTTCTGGGCGATCGATGGGCGGCGCGGAAAACTGCGGGCGGCCGGCCTGGACGGCGGGATTACGGGCAAGGGCGCCGACGTGCTGATCGTGGACGACTACCAGAAGAATCGCAAGGAAGCGGAATCGCCAACGATCCGCCAGGGCAACTGGGATTCATTCACCAACGATTTAATGACGCGTCTTGCTCCGGCCCACATCGTGGTCATCCTGGCCACACGCTGGCATGTGAACGATCTGATTGGACGCATCCTGGAGATGATGAAAACCAACCCAGAATTCCCGCACTTTGAGGTCATGCATTTTCCGGCGCGGACTGAAACGACTAGGCCAGACGGGACGCGCCAAACGCGGTGGCTTTTTCCGGAGCGCTTCAGCGAGGAGTATTACCTGCGGACGTTCGCGACGCTGGGAGCGTATGCGGCCGCGGCGCTGATGCAGGGCGAGCCGACGCTGCGCGGCGGCAACATGCTAAAGGTGGAGAACATCCAGATCGTCGACGAGATGCCGGCGGGGCTGCTGTGGGTGCGGATGTGGGACCTGGCCTCGACGGAGAAAGAGCGTGACCTGGACGATCCGGACTGGACGGTGGGGGCGAAGATCGCGGCGAAGGTGGTGAACGGCGCCGAATGGCTGTTTATCGACGACATGCGCTGGTGCCAGGCCGAGGCGCTGACGCGCAACAAGCTGATCCGGGATACGGCGTTGGCGGACGGTCCGGGGGTGTGGCAGGCGATCGAGGATGTCGGCGGATATAAAGACTGCGTGACGACGATGAAGAACATTTTGAAGGGCAAGTCGATCGTGCACGAGGTGACCAATCGTCCGGACAAGGTGGTTTGCGCCGGCGAGGTGGAACCGATCTATTCCGAGGGCCATGTGGTCATGCGGCGCGGCTGGTGGAACCAGGAAGCAATCCAGGAGATGGCGGATTTCCCCAATGGGGTGCATGACGACAAGGTGGACGCGGTGACCAAGGGATGGCCGCTGGCGCTAGAGCGCTGGAATAAGGCCGGAAAGTTCGGGGCGCCGGCGATGCGGCGGGGAATGGTGTAGGGGGATTGTAGATTGGAGATTGTAGATTGCGGATTGAGGATTGAGTCGAAATGAGCGAATGGCTGGGGGCGACAGAGCGGTACCGGATCGAGAAGGCGGGGATGGCGCACCTGGTTTACCCGGAAGGGTCGGTGGTGCCGACGGGCGACTACCGGGCGCTGGTGGGCGTGGCGGCGCCGGCGGACGGGGCGATGGGATTCGCGGCGCTGTGCCTGTATGAGCCGAAGCGGGGGCGGGTCTACGTGGCCGAGGAGGAGGAATTCGACGTGGCGGCGCCGGTGGTGCGCGAGCGGCGGGTGGAGGCCTACCCGGCGCTGGCGCCGCTGATGAACCGCTGGCTGCACGACTATTACTGCGCGGCTTACTGGCTGGCCGAGCCTTATTACCGCCTGGAGCTGGAGGGGCTGGGTGCGTTGACGTTTTTGCCGGAGCTGTTGCCGGCGCGCTGGCCGAACGAAGCCGAGGGGCTGATGTTCCTGACGTGCCTGGGGGCGGCGGGCGACCTGGTGGCGCGGGCCGGCGGCCGGCTCGAACAGGCGATGACGCAACACGAGGCGGACGGGACGCTGGAGGCGCCGCTGAAGGCGATGCTGGCGGCGGGATGGGGGTTGCGGCTGCTGCGCGAGGAGGCGCGGGCGACGCGTGAAGGGGCGGCGGCCAGGGCGCAGGCGCTCCTGGCGGCGCAATACGGGCAGGGGAGAGGGGCGGCGGGGTGCTGGTAGGAGGAGAAGAAGGACAAAGGACAAAGGACGAAGGACAAAGGGAATTTCAGATTTCAGATTTCAAATTTCAGATTGACGGAGAAGAGGACAGAGGCGAAGGGAATTTCAGATTTCAGATTTTTGGGGGAAACGGGACGAAGGACGCAAAGCAGAATGAGTGTTTACAGCGGGACACCCACCGATACGCGAACCATGATGGTTCGACTTCTTGATAACTGGATTGCGCAACTCCAGCGAGTGGGATTCTTGCCTTCCGTGGCCGCGGACTGGGCGATGACCTGCCAGTTCAATCAGCCGATGTCGATCTATACAACGCCACCCTGGGTCAAGTGGAACTCACAGCCTTCCATGAAAATGTGGGATGAGCTGTTTCCTTCCGAGGACAAAGGATAAAGGACAAAAGGAATTTCAGATTTCAAATTTCAGATTTCAAATTGGGGATGAAGAGAACAAAGGGGCGATCGATGACGAGCACGAAAAATATAAGGAGCGGGACGTGGACGTGATGGAGGGCGAGGTCGATATCGGGCGCGCGGTGCTGGAGGAACTCCAGTGGGCGGAGACGCAGGCGGAGCTGGAGCGGCAGCGGCGGGCGGAGCTGGCGCGGCAGCTGGCCGAGCACGTGCGCACGGCCTTCCGCGAGGCGGCCACGCAGCGCACGACGACGGCGACGCCGGGCCAGCGCTCGCTGAAGGACCGGCTGCTGCTATGCCAGCGGCTCAACGAGGGGCGCTACGACGAGCAGAAGCTGGCCGAAATTCGCAAGGCGCGGCAAAGCGAGGCCTACGACAACATCGTGGCGCCCAAGAGCCAGGACCTGATCGGCTGGATGACGAAGGTGATGGGCGGCAAGCGGGAGCGGCCGTTCGCGCTGGAACCTTCGCCGATGCCGGACCTGCCGCCGATGGAAGCGCTGGGCAGCGCGGCGCTGGAGGAGGATTTCGACGCGATGGTGGCGGCGGCGCGCGAGGAGGCCGAAACGCGGGCCAAGCGGATGCAGCGCAAGATCGAGGACCAGTTCGACGAGGGGGGCTTTGACGACGCGCTGGCGGGGTTTCTCAACAACTATGCGGTCTATCCCTACGCGGTGCTGCGGGCGCCGGTGGTGCGGCCGTCCAAGCGCTACGTGTGGCGGCAATATCAGGGCGGCAAGCTGGTGCGGGATTTTCTGCTGGGGATCAAGAACGTCAATCCGTTCGATTTCTACAAGGAGCCCAACGCGGCCGACGTGCAGGACGGCTACACGCTGGAGCTGGCGGCGGACATCTCGCGGCGGGACCTGGAGGCGATGCGCGGGCAGCCGGGATGGAACGACGAGGAGATCGAGGCGGCGCTGGCCGAGCCGGCGCCGATCAGCGAGCGGTCCTACCTGGACGACGAGGCGGCGCGGGCCCAGGGCGAGGGGCGCGACCCGATGTTCAACGCGGGGATCACGCGCAACAGTTTCTGCGGGATCTGGATGCACGACGACATCGAGGGCCAGGTGCTGCAGAACTGGGGGGCGCAGTGGGCGGAGGAAGCGCAGGAGTGGTATCCGACGGTCGCGCTGCTGATCGGCCAGCACGTGGTTTACGCGATGGAAAACCCGGACCCGCTGGGGCTGAAGCCTTATTTCGCGGATTCGTTCCGGGCGGTGCCGGGGAGCTGGTGCGGGCGCGGGCTGCCGGAAATCCTGGAGGAGAAGCAGGACGCTTATAACGCCTGCGAGCGGGCGCTGCGGATGAACGTGGCCTTCGCGGCGCGGGCGACGCCGGTGGTCGACCTGAGCGTCGTGGAGCCGGGATTCAACGCGGAGACGGACATCCAGCCAGGCCTGCCCATATTGCACCGCAGCAACCGGATCACCAATCCCAGCGCCACGCAAAAGCCGGTGGACTGGCTGATCACGCCGGCGCAGGTGGCGACGTTCCAGAACGCGAAGGAGGCGATCGCGCGGGAGGCGGACAACATCACGCTGATCCCGCGCTTCGTCCATGGCGCGGGCGAGGGACTGACCGGCGGGGCGGCGACCAAGGGCGGGCTGCTGGCGCTGATGGAGGCCGCGGCCGACGGGGTGCGCTACGCCCTGGCCAGCGTGGACCGCAAAGTGCTGCGGCCGCTGGTGGAGAGTTTCAACCGCTTCAACATCCGCTACCTGCCGGACGAGATTTACGCGGCGCTGAAGGGCGACTTCCGGGCGGTGGCGCGCGGAGTGATGAGCCTGCTGATCCAGGAGAGCGCCGACCAGCGCCTGGCGGAGCTGACGCAGCAGGCGGCGGCGACGCCGGCGATCCTGCAGCGGATCGGGATGGACGGCCTGGGCAAGATGCTGCGCCAGGTGTACGAGCGCAACAATCTCCCGGACATCCTGCCGTCGGAGACGACGATGGAGCAGATCGCGGCGGGGCAAGAGGCGATGGGGAATGCGGAATTCGGAATGCGGAATGCGGAATTGGGGATGGGGAATGGGGGACCGGGTGAAGCCGGGACAACGAACGGGAGACCGGCTGAAGCTGGGAACGGGGAGATAAATGCTGCGTGAAGTGGAAGACGAGCAGGTGCGCGCGGCGCTGGCGCGGATCGCGCGGACGGAGGACGGCAGGATACTGACCAGGCTGCTGCGGGAGACGGCCGAGGCGAACGCCTGGCTGGTGGTGGACAGCGACGCGGAGCGCCCGATCGAAAAGGGAGCGGCGCGCCAGCTCAAGGCGCTGGGGGAGCTGCTGAGCGAGCTGGCGAAGCCGAGGGGATAAAGGAATTTCAGATTTCAGATTTCAAATTTCAGATTCGAGGGCAAGGGACAAAGGACGAAGGATAAAACACGGGGCGCGAGCGGACGCGACCTGAGCGAGTTTAGCCCGAACACCCAGGGAAACCGGGATCGGGCGCGATCACAACAGGCGAATACCCGGAGACGGGATCGCGGAAGAAGGACAGCATGGGCGGCGTATTCGAGAAACAGGACTGGATGGACCCGGGTCTGGTGGCCGACGTGGAGAAGCTGAAGAAAATGCAGCTTGAAGCACTCGGGGCCGACACGGAGACCACGCAGACCACGCAAAGCGCGGCGGGCACCGAGGCGGCGGCATCCGAAAAGGAAGAGCCGAAGCCCGAGGCCCAGGCAGGCGCGGCGGGCACAGAGGGGACGGCATCCGAGAAGGAAGAGCCAAAGCCCGAACAAGACAACGAGACCCAGAAGACGGAAACCGAGGCCGGCGAGGACCCGAACAGCGAGACCTGGAAGCACAAGTACGACGTGCTGAAGGGGATGCACCAGGCGAAGGAGCGGCAGATCCAGACCGAAGCCGAGCGCAAGGTGGCGGAGCTGGAGCGGAGCATCCACGAGCGGCTGGAGAAGCGGCTGCGCGAGCTGGAAGCGAAACTGCCCGGCGGGAGCGGCGCGGCGGAGAAGACGGTGGAGACACCGATCCCGAGCGACGCGGAGCTGGAGCGGATGCTGACCGAGCAGGTGGGGCCGGACCTGGCCAAGATCTTCATGACCTCGAACGCGCGGACCAAGGCGCAACTGGAGGCCGTAAAGGCGGACCTGAGCGAGCAGCTTAAGCCGCTGAGTCAGACCGTGGCCGATCGCGCGCAGCGCGAATACGACCAGGCGGTCTTCAGCCGGGCGCCGCAGGCTCTGGACATTGCCGGCAGCGAGGAGTTTCAGCGCTGGATGGGCAAGGCCGGGATGAACGTGTTCTGGGCGCAGTATGACAACAAAGAAGTCGACGAGGCGGGCGTGCCGCTCGTCGTGCAGCATTTCAAGAACTTTGCGAATACAAAAATTCAACCAACCCAGGCCGCGCCTGGGGCGGATCAGGCATCCGACAAAGCCGCCGCGGCGGCGGCCGCCGAAGAGACGCGCAAACGGGAGTTGGCGGCGCAGGCGGCGCCGCGCTCGCGCGCGGGAACGACGACGGTGACGCAGCCGCGCATCTTCACGGATAAAGAAATCCAGGCGATCCGCATCGGCATCCAGGGACACAAGTACACGGATGCGGAAGCGGAGAAGCTGGAAAAGGAAATCCGTCTGGCGGCGATCGAAGGGCGGGTGAAGAACGCCTAGGGGCGCGGTGACCTGGAGACAAGGATACCGCAATGGCTTTACCGACCAACGCAAACGTGCCGGACCTGACCGGTTATAACTGGCTGCCGTACCTGGCCAGTGAATACCAGACAGTGCTGCGGCGCGGCACGATCCTGGACCGGGTAACCAACACCGATCCGGACAAGAGCAAGTTCGTCGCCAACAAGGGCGACACGATGCGCATCCCGATCATGCCGCAGGTGCGCTCGACGCGCGCCGAGGTGGGATACCAGAACGCCTGGGCCGATCCGCAGCCCGATTACATCGACGTGGTGATCGACCGGCTGCGCTACTGGGATCTGAAGACGTACGACGCGCAGGAGATCATCTCGCAGATCCGCAATTACGGCCAGACCTGGGCGACGAACGCCGCCATCAACGCCACGGAAGACATCGAAGAGGAGATCTTCGGGGAGCTGGCGGCGCTGGTGCTGGCGGCCAACCAGGGGCTGACCGCCGGGGCCAAGACGGGCGGCGTGAACATGGGGACGCTGGCGGCGCCGCGGACGATCGCCTCGGCCGAAGGCACGACCTACGTGCTGGACGCCATCCTGGAGGGCGGGGTGGTGCTGGGCGAGCAGAACGTGGACAGCAACGAGCGCAACGTGGTGTTCCCGGACCTGGTGGGCGCGCGCCTGATGAGCGCGCTGCGCAAGGCCAACGAGATGGGCGACGCGACGAGCGTGTTGCGGGCCAAGAGCCTGGGCAAGATCAACAACATGGAGTTCTTCGCCAGCAACCGGTTGCCGACGTGCGCGGCGGTGGCCAGCAAGCCGGTGTTGCCGGTGCTGTTCATCCAGAAGAGCGCGATCGCGTTCCACGTGCAGGCCGGGCCGATCGAGAAGATCCGGCTGGAGAGCTCGCCGGCGTGGGGCTACCGCTCCGAGATCCTGTACGGCTACAAGCTTGTGCAGCCCAAGGCGCTGGCGCTGGCGTACTACACGATCGCCTGAGGCCAGTAGGCCAAGGACAAAGGACGAAGGACAAAGGACAAAGCGCGCCAGAAGGGGCGGCGAAGGACAAAACAGGGCGGCGGCGGGACAGGCCCGGGCCGCCCAAAACAACCAAGCAATGAAGGAGGAGGCAAATTATGAAAATGCGGAACCTGGCGATCGCGCTGACGCTGTGGGCCATGCTGGCCGCGGGCGCGTTCGCCTCGAATTACGACATGCGCCTGGGCGGGCTGACCAGCCGCATGCCGGCGCGGATCGGGGTGGTGAGCCGGAGCCTGGACATGAGCCAGATTCCGGTGGGCGTCTCCAGCACGACCCAGCTGCTGACGATCCCGGCCGGAGCCACGGTGCTGGACGTGCAACTGAAGGTGGACGTGGCGCCGACGACGGCCACCACGTTCGACGTGGGGGACTCGGCCGACGCCGACGGCTACCTGGACGGGGTAAGCAACGCCACGGCGGCCACGGTGTTCAACTCGTTTCACGCGTGCAGCTTGCGGGCGGTCAAAACGCTGATCTTCGGCGACATCGCCGTGGCGGCCAGCCAGTCGGCCGCGGCGTGGGGCACGGACACCGAAACCGACGTGGGCGGCGTCGTGAAGGGCTACGTCGTGCCCCTGGCCGGCTACGTCAAGGCGATCACGGCCTACACGGATGACGCCTGCACGTCGGGGACGCTGGACGCCGACGCGACGATCAACGGCACGGTCACCGGTTTGCAGGCCAACCTGGATTCGGTGACCAACACGACCAAGGACACGACCAGCCAGGGCTTCGGCCTGGACCCGGTGGCCGCCGGCGACATCATCGGGGTCAAGGTGACGACGAGTTCCACCTGGGCGCCGACCAGCGGCAATGGCGTGGTGGTGGCGGTGGACGTGGTGCAGGACGACTTGACAACCACGGCCTACGCCTACGGCAAGTATTACTCGGCGGCCAATTACATCGTGCTCAAGGCGGTGGGGGCCTGCACGACGGGCAAGCTGACGGTCTCGGCCGTATACCTCAATCCGTAAGCGGGCGAGAGCGGCAAAGACAGGGCAGAAACAGGAAAGACAGGGCAGAAGCAGGAGCAGCATGACCGAAATGGGGGCGCCGGAGCCGCCCCCGATTTTTAGAAGCGAAGGAGAAAGCACGATGAAACGGTTTTACAAAATCACCCTGGGCGCGTGTGCGCTGGCGGCCATCGCGTTCCTGGCGATCGAGGCCCTGGGGGCGGTGGCGATTCCCTGGCAGTAATACGGCCGCTATAACCACGCCTGGTTCCAGCACCGGGTCAAGGTGGATCAAACGCTGTCCGTGGCCGACAACTTTGACACGTCGGGGACGGCGACGGTGCGCGGGGCCTCGTCGCTGCAAGCGGTGACGGCGACGACGGTGGCGGGGACGGCGCTCAGCGGCACGACGGGCAGTTTCGCCGGAAACATCCACCAAAGCGCCGGCCACAGCGATTTGAAGGGCACCACGGTCACGGGGGCTTTGACGGTGACCGGGGGCGCGTCGCTGCAAGCGGTAACGGCGACGACGGTGGCGGGGACGGCGATCAGCGGCACGACCGGGAATTTTTCCGGGGCGCTGGATACCAAGGGAAATATGTATGTCACCGGGAACCAGTTGACCACGGGGACGCTGGGAGTGACGGGGGTGGCGTCGCTGAACGGCGGGGCGAAGGTCGGGACCAGCGGGACAACGCGGACGGGACTGATCAGCGGCAGCGTGAGTTTCCCCAACGGGTCGACCACGGCCAGCCTAGCCATTGCCGGGCTCACGGCGAGTTACAAGTTGATCATGGCGCCGATGTCGGCCTACTCGGGGAGCGTGTATTACAAGTATGCGGTGCCGGGGACGGCGGCGGCCGTGGCGGCATTCTCGGGCGATCCGGGGACGACGGTGACGATGGGGTATGAGGCCTGGACGCAATAGACGTGGAGAGGGGGAGACACGGAGAGGACAGGGATCAATCGGGCAACTCAACAACTATTGAATAATTTGAAAACCCAAGAGAAGGAGACGGGATCATGTCGAAGGCGATACGCAGGACGGCGGACGGGGTGCTGAGCCCCTACAACGCATTCGCGGCCACGCAGCCGGGATACGAGGTGGTGGAGCTGGAGGAGGTGATCGCGGCGCAGGCCAAGGGGGCCGCGGAGAAGGGCGAGAAGGACGCGGCGGAGGGCGAGGAAGCCGCGGAGGGCGAGAAGGAGGAGGAAACCAGCGAGAGCGGGAGCGAGGACGCGCCGGCGGCGAAGAGCCATAAGAAGAAGAAATAAAAGGGGATATTAACCGCGGATGGCGCGGAGGGCACGGATGCGGAAATGGCCTGGACGCCGGCGCAGGTGGCGCTACTGAACGGGTTCGCGGAGTTTGGGACGGTGGCGGGGCATTTGGTGCTGGGGGACTGACCACGGAATGATGGCGATGACGATGACGATGACGATGAAAGAAAACCGAGATGTGTGAATTGCTGATCAAGGCTCAATCTGCCACTCATTCTGATTTAACCAAATCGGAGCGTGGTTGTTATAAGATTGGCGACATCGTCGATGTTCGTGAAGACGGATTCAAATGGGGTAAATCCGAATGTCCACCTAAGTTTTATATCGTTAAATTAACAAACGTTTCCGTTAAAGACGCACAAAAATATATTGTTGCCGATTATGATACGACCGATCCTGAGCATCCGGTTTTGCTTCATCGACGTTTATATCAAATACCGATTGTCGATATCCCAGCGCAAATTAAATCAACATTACAAGCGACTGGATCAGTGTCAGTAACATGGACACAGATAAAGACATATGTAGTCAACAAGACAACGGGCATTGGTGAAAAATAAATGGCGACGATCACCAAAACCATCAAGCCGAGCGGCGGGGATTACACCTCGCTATCCAATTGGGAAGCGGGCGAGCAGGCGGACTTGGTCGCGGCGGGGAACATCGCCGTGGCCGAGTGCTACGCGATGGAGGACACGACGGCGGTATTGATTGATGGCTGGAACACGGACGCAACCCACTATATTCGCATCACGGTGCCGAGCGCCGAGCGGCACGACGGCAAGCGCAATACGAGCAAATACCGGCTGAAGATTGGCGCGCATTTTCTGAACGGTTCGGTTGATGTGGCCGAAAACTACACCCGCTTCGAGGGGTTGCAGATTCGCAATTCGAGCGCCTATACGCTCTCTGCGCTCAACGTCGGGGCTGATTACTGTAACGTAAGCGACTGTATTTTTTACGACTGCGCCACCAACGGGTTCCGCTTCCCCTGGAACACGGTTTATCTTGAAAACTGTCTGGCGCTGACTTGCGCGGAAGCCGGATTTTTGGGCTACGCCTACGGCTCGGCCACCATGTATTTGAGCAATTGCGTAGCCCTCAACTGTGCCAACGGGTTTTACACGCCAACCTCGCGCACGATCTACTGCCGCAACTGCTACGCGGGGGCGTGCAGCACGGCGGGCTACGGCGGGGCGGGGACCAAAACCCTGACCACCAGCCACGCCTCCGACACCAGCGGCAACACACAGACATCGTGCTCCACGTCGGCGGGGACCTATTTTACCAACGTTACGGCGGGCAGCGAAGATATCCATATCGGCGCATTGTCAGCGCTCATAGACGCGGGCACGGACCTCAGCGCGGATACCTACTGGCACCATCCCGGCGGCGCGGTGGACATTGACGGGAAGGCGCGAGGCGCGAGCTGGGACGTGGGGGCGGAAGAGTACGTGGCGGCGGGGCCGGCCGGGACGATCCTGCGACAAATGATGCAATACGTTTAGGAGCGAAAGATGGCAAGCCTGCTCGATATCATCAAAAAGGGCTCGACCGATCGTGGCGTGACGATTCGCATCATCGACTCGACCGACGGCACGCCGGAGACGGGCGTGGTTTACACCACGTCGGGAATTGCGATGTGGTATCGGCGGCAGGGCGGGGCGCTGGTGGCGATCACCGAGGCGACGCTGGCGGCGGTGGACTCGGCGCACTCGGACGGGGGCATCATCCATATTTCGGACGGCGAGTATCGGCTCGACCTTCCGGACGCGGCATTTGCGACAGGCGCGAATTACGTCGATGTGGGCGGCACGGTGACGGGCATGGTGGTGATCGGCGGGCGGGTGCGCCTGGTGGATGTGGACCTGGAAGACACCGTGCGGGCAGGACTGACGGCGCTGCCCAACGCGACGCCGGCGGGCAATGGCGGGCTGGGGACGGTCGACGCGGATAACAAGATCGCGGGGATTGTCGCGGCGGGGATCACGCCGATTGTGACAGCGGCCTGGGCGACGGGGGCGGGGGCGATCAGTTGGACGCATACGGTGACGGACGCGGCCACGGGGCTACCGCTGGCCGATGTCGAGGTGTGGGTGAGCACGGACAGCGCGGGGTCAAACGTGGTGGCGGGGCCGCTGCGCACGAGCGCGGCCGGGGTGGTGACGTTCCGATTGGATGCGGGGGCCTACTATTTCTGGCATCAGAAGAGCGGGTGGAATTTTACGGACCCGGACGCGGAGACGGTGAGCTGAGGAATTGTAGATTGTAGATTGTAGATTGCGGATTAAGAAATTTGACCACGGATAGCACGGAAGGCACGGATGATTATGGGCGGGACATTCACGGGCACAGCGGTGGGGACTCCGGCCGGCGTCGAGCTGAGCGGGCTGCTGGACGAGGCGGCGGTGCAGTTGCCGGAGTGCCCGGACGGGCATATCACGGCCAAGCTGCGGGCGGGGTGCCGGATGTTTTTCGAGGACTCCTGGGCGTGGAACGAAAAGCTGGCGGCGATCGCGCTGGTGGCGGGCCAGACCCAATATACGATCCCCAACCCCTACAACTACACCGTGGACACGCTGGCGGTCGAGAGCGTCAAGCGCGTCAGCGCCGCGGGGATCGTGTTGAGCACGATCGACGCGAGCCTGTACACGGTGGGGGACGACAACACGCTGGAGTTTATCGCGGCGCCGCTGGCGACGGGGGCGACGACAACGGACACGCTGACGATCCAGGCGATCCGCTGGCCGCGCGAGACATGCACGTCGATACCGGAAAAGCTGTTCAACCGCTGGCGGGGGGCGATCGCGGCCTGGGCGATCTGGCAAATCAAGCTGGAGAAAGGCCAGCCCTGGAGCGATCGGGAAGGGGCCGGGGCGTGGTTGGAGACTTATCAGCGCGGCGTCGAGCAGGCGATTGGGGACGCGATCAAGGGGCGCAAGGCGGCGTGCCGGATGCCGGAGCCGCCGTGCATGTGAAGCAATGGAGAATGGAGAATGGAGAATGGAGAAGGACGAAGAAGAATTTCAGATTTCAGATTTCAGATTCCAGGAAAAGATCAGTAGGGGCGACAAAGGACGAAGGCAATGACACTGCCGTATCAACAGGCCAGCGCGAGTTTTTTGGGGCTGATCGATGAAGTGACCGGAGTGCCGGCGGGCAACGTTGCGCGGCTGCAGCAGTCGTTTCCGCTTAGCCACAGCCAGGCGGTGGTGGTGACGGCGATCTGGGTCAAGTCGGCGCTGGCGGGGACGGGGCCGACGCGGGTGGTGGCCGCGGACGCGGCTTATAACGGGGCGGCGACGGCGACGATCAAGGCGACGCTGGCGGCGGCGGACCTGCGCACGGCGCCGGTGGCGGGCTCGATCGAGCTGGACGCGGGGGCCAGCCTGTACGTCTATTTCGAGCTGGCCGGCCAGCACGGCAACGTGGAGCTGGCGGTGGAGTACCGCCCGGTCTGGACACAGGACGAAGTGGCGGCCGGGACGCTGCTGGCCGCGGTGGTGATCGACCGGGCGCGCTACCTGCTGGGCGACGAAGCCAAGACGGCGGCGAGCGACGCGCGGATGCTGGAGTGGCTGGCCGAGGGGCAGCAGCGGGTGCTGACGCGGCGGCCGGCGCTGCGCTGGGACGCGACGGGCACGGCGCGGGCGGCCATCCCGGATACCGTGGCGCTGGGCTCGACGCTGGTGCTGGGTTACCCGTGGGTGGACTGGCTGGTGCGCTGGGTCATGTGCTGGTGGCGGATCGCGCTGGACCCGGACAAAGCCAACCGGGAAGCGGCGCGGCAGGATTACGAGCAGTTGCTGGCGGAGCTGGGATAGCAAAGGACAAAGGACGAAGGACGAAGGACAAAGGACGAAGAAGAATTTCAAATTTCAAATTTCAGATTTCAGATTTGAGGACTAGGGACGAAGGACAAAGGACAAATGAAACGGATCGTGATGGCGTTGATCGTATGGATGGCCGCGGCGGGGGCGGGGGCGGTGGAGTGGCCGCAGATCCCGGCGCGCTCGATTGTGCTGGGGGAGCGGGGCAGCAGCGCGGTGACGACGATGACCAAGGCCTGGGCGGACGCGCGGCCGGCGGTGGCGGGGACGGCGGGAGTCGGCAACTTCGCGGTGCAGGGGGCGACGAGCACGACGCTGGCCTGGACGGCGCCGCAAACGCTGACGGTAGGCCACGCGACGACGGCGACGGCAACGACGGGAGCGGCGGCCACGGCGACGACGGCGACGGTGGCGCTGGACGCGCAAGCGCACATCGCTACGACTACCAACGTTCACGGCTTGACCTTCACTGGGGAAGGCGCAGGCGGCGGACTGGACGCCGACACGCTGGACGGACAGCAGGGGACCTATTACGCGACCTCAGCGACGGCGGCGGCGCACATCGCCAACACCAGCAACCCGCATAGCGTCACTCGGGCGCAGGTGGGGGCGGGCGCGTCCGATAGCCCCGGTTTCGCGGGAGTCTCAAGTACGGGTTCATTCTTCCTGCCCGACACGACCACAACCAGCACGGGCGTTCTTTATAAGAACAGCCTCGCCTTTCTCCATAACTACCCTGGCGGGACGCGGCGCAACACCTATCTGGGTTACTATGCGGGCAATCTCACCGGAACGCCGCGCACCAATGAGGGCAACACCGGGATCGGATACAAGGCGCTCAACGACCTCACGAACGGATCGACCAACGTGGCAGTCGGCCAGTATGCCCTTACCCATTGCACGACGGGGATCAACAACATCGCCGTGGGGGATGACGCGCTGCATACCAACACTTCTGGTTACAGCAACAATGCCATTGGCGTTGCCGCATTGTATTATAACACGATTGGCACGGAAAATGCCGCATTCGGGGCTTACGCTTTGCGGATGAACATCGATGGGGATTGCAACTATGCGGTGGGGCCGCACAGTCTTCAATACAACACGACGGGAGATTTCAATCTTGGGATTGGTTATGGTTCCGGGTACTGGAACTCGACTGGCTCCCTCAACACTCAGGTGGGCTGCTACGCGCTTTACTACAATCTGACGGGCGGCAACACGGCGCTGGGCTATCAGGCCGGCCGCGGCGACAATGCGACCGTCAATCGTCGGTCCTACCTCGACACCTACTCGATGTTTTTGGGCTATCAGGCGTCGCGGGCCTCCGGCGTCACGACCTCGACCGTCCTTACCAACGCAATCAGCATCGGAAAAGATGCCCAGGTGGGGGCAAGCAATACCATGGCGCTGGGCGGGACCGGGGCCGACGCGATAAGCGTCGTCATCGGCGGCACGACGGCGACGCAGAAATTGGACGTGATCGGGGACATCCGGGCCACGGGCGGACTCTACACGGGCGGCAGCGCGGGAGTGGCGGGAACGCAGCGGATTGACAACATGGGCCAACTGACCGGGACCACCACCACACTGACCGGGGCGCTGAAGTTGACGCCGCGGGCGGACGTGCCGAGTTCGCCGACGGCGGGGATGATCTGGATGGGGACGGACGGGCATTTTTACGGGCATGGCGGCGGGGTGACGCGCCAGCTGGATAATTAACGGAGACGGGAGTACTGCGGATGGAGCAGGTCGTTATGGAGATTATCAGGGTTGCCGGGTTGCCGGGCGCCATCCTGGCCGCGTGCCTGTGGTATTTCATCACCACGGACAAGGCGCGCAAACTGGCGGACCTGGAGCGCGACCGGGCGCGGGTGGCGGCGGACCTGGAGCGCGAGAAGCGGACGGACTCGCGGCTGGACGAGCTGGAGAGCTACATCCGGGAGCGGCTGGACGGGATGCTGGAGCGGGCGACGCAGGCGATCCAGCAACAGGCCGACGCCAGCAACGCGTGCGCGCACGCCAACCGCAACATGCTGCAACTGCTGCAAGGGGGGCGGCTGGGGGCGATCCTGCCGGAGGCCGGAAGGGAGGAAGGGCGCAAGTTGCGGGCGGGGGAGGCGTGAGGAAAATTGTAGATTGTAGATTGTAGATTGCGGAGTGAGGAGTGCGGAGATACGGAATTTCAGATTTCAAATTTCAGATTTCAGATTTGTTGGGGGGAGAACGGGAGCGGGACAATGCGTAAAGGGAATTTCAGATTTCAGATTTCAGATTTCAGATTCGGTCTGGCGCTGGCGGCGGTGGTGCTGTTGGCGGGGTGCGCGACGCCACGGCTGGAGTCGATGACGATGACCTGGGCGCCGGGGACGAGTCTGCCGGCGACGCTGGCGCGGACGACGGAAGAGGGCTACCAGTTATACTTCGGCGCGCGGCACCAGGCGACGGCCGGACCGGGGGCGCTGGCCAGCCAGGACGTGGACAAGAGTTCGACGGCGGCGACGATATTGGGGCTGGCCGGCATTGCGGCGGGGGCTTACACGTCCGGGCCGATCGGCGCGGTGGCCGGCGGAGTGGGCGGGGCGGCGGTGGGGCATTACCTGGACGGGGGCAACGCACCGACCACGAGCACGGCGGCGCTGCTGGCCAAGACCTCGCTGGCGGGGCCGGGGGCGGCGGGGCCACTGTCATCCGCGGGGGGGAGCCAAGCGACTGTGGTGACGCCGGGCGGCGCCCTGGGCGGGGTTTTGGGCAGCGGCGCGATATCGCCGTCCGTGGCCACGTTTTTGAAGGATTATATCAAGAGGAATCCGAGCGCCTGCAAACTGGTGCCGCTGCTGGGGCAGGACGGGGTTGATCAACTCATTGACCAGGTGACGGGCCGGGATGGGGCGGACTTGTCGGCGATTATCGGAGAGCTCTTGGCGCGGCGGACGGGGGTGAACAAGCCATGATACAGACCGAGACTGTAACCCGGACCATCGAAACCGATGACGCCAAGCAGGACGCGGCCTTGACCCTGATGCGGCGCGTCCTGGCTGAGGTAAGGGCGCTGCGGGAGCAGGTCGGGCATCTGGAGCACCTGGTGCGGGAAGGCCGGGAAGAACACACGGGCGAGGGCGACGGGTGCCACGGATCGGGATCTTGACCACGGATGGGCGCGGAGGGGCGCGGAAAAGGAGGACAGTATGGACAGACCGGAGGGATGTCGGTTTGACGAGGCGACGTGGGAGCGCTACTGCGCGACGGCGACGCGGGGGCGGCTGTTTCTCTCGGACTCGGGGGGCCAATACGGCCGGATGAACGAGGAGTATCAGCGGCGGCTGCGCAACCGGCCGGCGCCGGCGCCGCACATGAGCCACATCGGGGTGATCCTGGGTGAGCGGGGGATTGCCGAGGTGCGCAGCGACATCGGGCCGTGCGTCGATGGCAGCCTGGATCGCTACACTGTGGGGGCGCAGAAGCTGATGATCGTGGAGCCGCAACCGGTGCTGACGACGCCGCAGGTGGACCGGGGTATTTCGCGGATGCTGGCCTTTGTGGCGCGCAAAAAGGAGAAAGGCACGCTGGGTTACGACTGGACCTCGCTCTGGTCCAAGGGCCGATTGTGCGAACCCGGCCACGATATCTGTTCGGAGTTTGCGGCGAAGTATCTCTATATCGCCTGGGGAGACGAGTTGTTTCAGCAGGCCACCGGGATCGATCCGCTGGACGAGGAGCTGGTGCTGCCGGACGATTTCTTTGGGTTTTGCACGGTCATGTTCGAGGGGTGAGGGGGAGAGGGAGAGGGGATTTTAACCACGGATGGCGCGGAAGGCGCGGATGGAAAGGGTCAAAGGAATGAAGATCAATTCGGAGTTCGTGCGGGCGATGCTGCCGGCGGCGGTGGAGGCGATCGGGCGCCAGCATGGGTTTCTGGTGGAGTGGGCGATCGCCAAGGCGGGGCAGGAGTGCGGCTGGAACGTGAACAACTGCCTGGTGACGCGCGCCAACAACTGCCTGGGGATCAAGGCCGGGGTGTTCTTCGAGGAGAGCGGCAAGTGGGCGACGTTCGACGTGCCGCTGATCTGGATCGGGGACTCGACGGCGGACGGGCGCGACGATGGGCGGGTGCCGTGGCGGAGGTTCGATTCGCTGGCGCAATGTTTCGGAGAGTTCGTGCGCATGATCAACGACCGCGAGCCGTATCATCCGCTGCGCGACAAGACGGCGGGGCTGTATGAGGAGTTGCTGGCCAAGGTTAACGGCGCCCTGGGGCAGCTACGAGCAGAGACCGTGGCGGCGTTCGAGAATGTTTACACCGACAACCTCAAGGGACACGCCGAGGCGATCCTGGGGGGCATCCATGAGGTCAAACGGCTGCTGGAGGCGGAACATATCTGCGACGAAAAGGGGCGGCTGGGGGCGGGTGAAAGCGAGAAGTTCTGGATGCAGCGGACGGGCCTGAAGGGAAGGAACACGGAGGGTATTTAAGGAGAATTTGACCACGGATGGCGCGGAAGGACGCGGATAAGGAAAGGAATTTCAGATTTCAGATTTCAAATTTCAGATGGGCGGACAAGATGTCCGCGCTCTCAGAAGGGGAATTTGACCACGGATGGCGCGGGAGGGCGCGGATAGGTCCGGACCGGGCCACGAAAAACACGAAAGACACGAAAAAATGAAGATCGGCTGGGGACCAGGACTTAGGGGGATGACGGCGGCGATCGCGGAGGAGGCGATCGCGCACGGGGGGGCGAAGTGGGCCCAGAACGTGGCGCTGGCCAGCGGCGTGGCGCGGCCGATCGCGCTGGTGGCGCCGACGGCGCCGCCGGGCAAGCTGTGGAACGATTCGGGGATGGTGGGGGAGATCGCGGCGGCGGAGCTGGCGACGCTGACGCCGCCGGGGGCGCCGACGGCGGCCAAGGTGTGGAAGGCGCTGCCGCTGGGGGCGGGAGCGGAGACGGGCTGGATCGAAATCGCGGCGGTTTACTGGCTGAGCTATCTCGGCGCCGAAACCGCCGGGCAAGTCGGCCACGTCCAGACGAGCGTGACTCTGACGCTGGGCAGCGTGATCCGGACGCGGACGGGGTTTCAGATCCAGGCGACCCTGAATGACACCACCGCATCGTTGGACGCGGCAGTGGAGTATGAGCTGCACGGCCCGCGCTTTTATTATCACCTCATCGCCCCCGGCACGGGAATTGTCGACGGAGGGCCGGCCGCCGAACATTATTTCCCGCCCGACGGCGGCGAAATATCGGCCGATCCGTACGTCATCCCGTTCTCCGTGCCGCTGGTGCATGGCGGCAGGACCTACGGCGAGCTGAGCCTGCGCGACGTGGCCGGGCCGCTGTGGGACGCCAGCTACACGCCGGCGGCCAACACGATCGTGGACCTGGAGGGCGGCCAGGTCCTGTTTACGTTCGATTGCAATTACCAGGGCGTGGACGCGCGGACGCGGCTATGGAGGTTCGTGCAGGCGCTGGTGGACGCCGACGCCAACGGCAACCGGGAATTTCCGCCGAGCGAGATTCTAACGGTGACGGTGGATCCGGGCGAGGCGCTGACGCTGACCTTGCCGGGCAACGCGCCGGCGGGGACGGGGGCGCACCGGCATCTATACGAGGGCGGCGCCAGCGGCGACCGCTGGCTGCTGCGGGCGGACGACATCGCGGGCAACGCCCCCACCTGGGCCGACGACGGCCTGCCGGCGCAGGAAGTGGAGCTGCCGCCTTATGGCAATTTCGGGGACAGCGGCGAGGCGGCGGTGGAGACGTTCCGCAAGTGGTCGGTGATCTATCACGACTTCGGAGTGGCGCTGGTCAACGTGGGGGCCAAGGCGGTGGTGTGCTTCTCGGATTACAAGCGGCTGCACGCCTGGCCGGAGGAGTGGATGGTCAAGAGCTTCAGCGCGGCCGGGGTGGGGCTGGACTGGTGCGCGGGGGGCGTGCTGGCGTGGATCGGGACGGAATTGTGGCTGTTCGCGGGGCACAACCCGGCGCAGATGAGCCGCCAGCGCCTGAGCTCGACATATCCGCTCCTGAGCGACAAGGGCAAGGGGCGGATCGGGGGAACGGTCTACTGGGTGACGAGCGACGGGCTGGCGGCCAGCAGCGGCGGGCCGCCCGAGCTGGTGACGCGGGACATCTACACCGCGGCGCAGTGGGCGGCGATGACGCCGGCGAGCATGACGCTGATGACGAGCAACGACACGCTGCTGATCGCCGGGGGAACGGTCAATATCCACGTGGAGCGGACGGGGCGCGGGCTGGAGTTTTCGGAATATACGGCGCTGACGGGGGTGCAGCCAAGTTGGTGGTCGGGGACGGTGCTTCTGGACGAGCCGGCGGTGATGGACTGGGCGCGGGTGACGGCCGACGCCAACGTGGAGTTGTCTGTTTACGCCGACGGAGCGGCGCCGCCGGCGGCCTTGCAGAACCAGCCGGCGGGGATCGTGGCGCTGGCGGGGCTGGGACCGGCGCGGTCCTGGGCGGTCAAGGCGAAGCTGCTGGCGACGGATGCGACCAAGGCGCTGCGGCGGATCGAGCTGGTGGCGCGCAGCGTGATCGAGGCGGGGGCGACGACGGTGGTGACGCCGGGGATGGTGGAAGGGATCTTCGGCGACGTGTGGCTGCATTGGAAGGGGGCGCCGGCGCAGATCGCGGCGGTGCTGGTGACGCTGGGAGGCAACGCCGCGGCCGCCTGCCGGGTAAGGCTGGCCGACCGCTACGGCAACGAGCTGACGGCGGCGGGCGGGGAGGAATACGACACGGTGCGCGCGCTGTCGAGCGAGACGGGGCTGGTGGCGCTGTATTCCAAGACGCTGGACGCGGCGGACCTGGCGCGGGTGCAGGTGCTCAACGAGAGCGACGACGGGGCTTATAACGGCGTGGTGGAGTCGGTGACGGTCATCACGCGGCGGACGCGCAACGTGGGCGAAGAGGACCTGGTGATCCAGGGGGCGCGGACGGGGGCGGATATCGCCGGGATCCCGGAGTGGATGTATACGACGTACGTGTTCGGGCGGCGGCACTACGTGGTCGGGGTGACGGTCCAGGCGAACAATTACGAGGAGCTGGCCTGCAACCTGTCGCTGGACGGGGGCGAGGCGGTGCAGCCGCTGGGGACGCTAGGGCGGCTCTACGCGCCGCTGGAGGCGCCGGCGCAAGCCAACCAGGTGGAACTGGACTTCGGGGGCGAGCTGGACAATGAAGTGCTGGCGTACGCGGCGCGGGTGGCGCGGGTGCGGGTGCACGCGCAGGAGCCGGAGACGATCGGGCCGGGCGGGGCGCGGATCAGGAGCGACTTCCGGGACCGGCTGTTCAAGTTCGACGAGCCGCGGGCGATCGCGGCGGTGGGGATCGGGGTGCACGGCGGCGCCTGGACGGGTTCGCTCGAGCTGACGCGCGACCTGGACGCGGCCGGCACCACGTGGAACTATGCGCTGGAGGCGGACGGGGCGGCGCCCAGCCCGAGCCGGCGGCTGATCCCGGCGCCGCGGGCGAGCCAGGTCGAGGGGAGCCTGTGGCTGGCGGACCTTGAAGTGACGGGCGGGCTGCCGTTCCTGCTGGAGCTGCTGCCGCGGCGGGAGGTGGATTGCAGCGGACTGAGGCAGTTGCGGGTGGGCGGCCGGCAGGGCGCGGCAGCGCGCAACGTGGTGGAGCGTTACAATTTCGGGCGACCGGTCAAGGCGGCAAGCTTCAAGGTGGAGAGCGCGGCGACCACGGCGGCGCCGCTGACGCTTGAGCTGTGGCCCGACGGATCCCTGGGGGCGCCCGTAACGCTGACGATCACCAGCGGGCGCGAGCTGCTGGCGCCGGCGGAGCTGGGGACCTTCCGGACGCTGGATTACCTGGTGGTGGACGCGAGCGGGGACCTGGCCAGCTACAACACGCTGACGCTGTGGCTGGAGGAGGCCGAGCCGCTGGGCGGCGGGGGCTACCACCAGAGCGATCCCGAGCACACGCGCGGGCTGCTGCTGACGCTGGAGGAGCCGGGGACGCTGAGCGCCATGCGGGTGGAGTGGGACGCGGCGAGCTGGCCGACGGCGGCGATGGTGCTGAGCGTCAAGTGCGACGGGACGTTGCTGGACTTCGGCGCGGGGGCGGGCCAGCAGAACCAGGCGGTGACGGACGGCGGGCTGATATTGCTGCCGGCGGCCAGCGGGACGCAATGGTGGATCGACCTGGACCCGGACGCGGGCGGGGCGAATCACGGGCCGGTGAAAATCAAGGCGCTGCACGTATGGGGGCGGCTGGGGCGCATGGCGGCGGGGCCGGCGTCGACGCTGGACGCCTTGCCGGCCGACGTGCCGGAGTGGCTGAAGCGCGAGGCCTATTACAACACGGACGCCGAGGTGGTCAGTGCGCTGGTGCGGTGCACGGGAGCGGCGCCGGTATTGTGGCTGACCAAGAACGGCGGGGCGCGGACGAGCCGCGGAGCGATGGCCGACGACGTGGAGCTGGCGCTGAGCGGGCTGGAGGCGACGCACAAGCTGGCGGCCGACTTCGCCGGGGGCGACATGGCGGTGGCCAAGCTGAGCTTTTTCACGCGCGAGGAGCGGGAGATCGGCGTGGCCGGGCTGGCGCTGCCGGGAATGCAGATGACGCGGGGCTGGCTGGGCCATAAGGCGCGGTTCCGGGAGCCGGGCAGCTTCGACGTGGGCCAGGTGGCCGCCTCAAGCTACGACGGGCTGACGCTGACCGTAGGCGGGCAGACGTGGGCCGTGGCCAGCGCGGCGGAATTCGCGCTGACCTGGGGCGACGATGAGTGGCTGGGCGAAGCGCAGGAATGGGAGTGGTCGGTGGCGCGACCGGCCGGGGCGGAGATTTACGGAATCAAGATCGTGGGCCGGGTGGAGTGGCCGCTGAAAACCGGGGTGTGGACGGTGCGCCAGGCGGAAGAGCCGCTGGCCTGGATCTGCCGGCGGCTGGTGGCAACGCAACCGGCGCGGCCGGCGGCGGCGCGGGTGCTGGCGACGGCCTACCCGGTGAGCCTGAGGCTGCGGGGCGACGCAGAGCTTTACGATGCGGTATCGATCCCCAGCCAGAGGGCGGTGTGGCTGCCGCGCATGGCGGGGGCGCGGCGCTGGATGATGGATGTGACGGCGCCGGCGGGGGCGCGGATCATCGAGGCGACGGTGGGGACGGGGATGGACGGGATGTGATGAGGAATTGGAGATTGGAGATTGTAGATTGCGAATTGTAGATTGCGGATTGCGGATTGGGAGGAATTGCGGAATTGACCACGAAAGACACGAAGCACACGAAAGAGTGAGAGGTGAGGGCGATGGTTTATAGTCCGATGTATGCCGGGGAGATGGGGGCGCTGCGGCGGCGGCGGACGATGGACGCGGCGGCCGAGGATGCTTATGGCGAGAACCTCCAGGCGCGGCCGGCTGAGGATTCGGGGCTGGCGCCGGGCTACGGGGCCGAAGGCGCCTATTATGAAAACAAGCTGGAGCGCTCGCTGAGCCCGGGCGGGCTGGGCGTGCGGCGCAACACGGCGCGGGTGACGAGCTCGCGGCTGCTGGAGCCGGCGCGGGATATCTGGGGCGGGGCGGGGACGGGGACGGGAGAAGGACAAAGGACGAAGGACAAAGGACAAATTGAAGGACAAATAGCAGGAGCGGACGGGGGCGTCCGCGCTCCCAGGGGGGCGCTGAACGTGGCGCGGGGGACGGGCGCGGGGACGGTGGATAAAGCGGCGGCGGCGGCGGACAAGGCGCGGGGAACGGCGTTTAAGGCGGGAGTCCAGGACATCACCTCGTATTGGGACGATCAGGAGCGGCGGGCCAAGGATGAGATCGGCGACGTTGTGAGCGCCAACCGGACGCTGCGCGGGGGGATGCTGCGCCAGGGTTATACGCCGGCGAGCACAGACGCGGCGCTCAACACGGGCGACACGAGCGGGCTGGAGCTGGCGCCGGCCAAGGTCAAGCCGGCCGATCCGGATTTGGAGCTGAAGCGGCGCAAGATGTGGGAAGGACTGAGCAATAACCGGGCGCCGCGGCGGACGGATAAGAAATACGTCGATGCCGGGATCAAGGGAGACGAGCTATTCAGCCAGGACCAGGCGGCGCATGATGCGCGGTGGCTGGACTATCAGGCCAAGCATCCGCTGCCCGAGCCGGGGGCGACGGCGGGGACGGCGGGGGCGGCAGGTGGTGCGCAAGGTGGTGCGGGTGGTGCGGGGATTCAGGCCCGACTCGATCAAACCGCCAGGCAATTTGGACAAGTTAACGTGAACGGTCCGGCACTGAACCAGGTGCGCGCCGACCAGCAGGCGGCGGTCAACCCGGAAGGCTGGACGCCGCCCTCGACGGCGGAGGCGGCGGGCAAGGTGGCCGTGCCGAGCGGACCGGGGGCTTACGAGCAGTCCGCGGCGGCGTTCGGCGCGCTGCCGATGCGCGAGAAGTTGGCGCGGGTTTCGGCCATGCGGCCGCCGGCGCTGGAGACGGCGCGGGCAATGGGGATCAGCCCCAGCCTGGCGCCGCCGCGGTTGTCGCCGGCACGGCGAGCGCTGGAGCCACCGGGTTCGAACGAATCCTCGCTCCTGGCGTCGAATGCAGGCGATGTCATCCGCGATTGGGAACAGCCCAATTATTTAAACCCGGCAAAGCGGGAGATTTTCGGGGACGAAGTTTACAGGGTTCTTGATTCAATCCCGGCCAGCAGCGTGAGCAATCCAATCCAGAGACTCAAACCGCTTCCGGAAGTCCCCTATGAAACGCCGACGGAACGGGCGGCGGGAGCCTTAGCCCCCGCCAGAAAACACGCTTATAACTGGGTCGATACGCTTCCCGAACCGATCAAGCCGCCCCAGCAGTGGGAGGGCTATCCCGAAATGGATGAGGACCAGGAGATGGCGCACTGGGCCGAGAGCAACATGGACTCGGCGGACCCGGACAAACGGCAGCGGGCGCTGGAGGCACTGCGGATGCTGGGTTATACCTTCAGCGGATAAGAAGCATGGGAAGCATGGGAAGAATCTGAAAGGGGACCGGCAAGCATGGCAATGGCACCGACCGACGAACTGGCGCGGGTGGACAACTGGCTGGCGCGCAAACGCGCGGCGCGGCCGGAGACTCCAGGCCCGGTGACCGCGACGGCGGGCGGCGCGGGAAATGAGGGAAATGATGAGTTGGCGCGGGTGGACGACTGGCTGGCGCGCAAACGCGCGGGTCGGGCGGCGCCGGCCCAAACTGCGAACACCGGACCGTCTGAAGCCGGGATAACGAACTTAAGACCGGCTGAAGCCGGGACAACGAACCCGGAGCGGACGGGGGCGTCCGCGCTCCCAGGGTTGCCGGCGGGGTGGAGTTTGAGCCGGGCGCGGGGCGTTCCTGCCGCTCCGGCGCCGGCGCCGCGGCCGCAGGCGGATTTTCCGCAGGGAGGCGAGGCCTCGCAGACGCTGGAGGCGGCGCGGATGCGGGCGCAGGGGAGTTATCCGCGGCAGGGATTCAACCAGCCGGATCATAACCGGCTGCCGGCGGGGGAAGCGGCGGCGGGGATCGGGAGCAAGACGATCGCCGGGGCGGCCAGGGTGCTGGCCTGGCCGGAGAAGGCGGGTGGGGCGCTGACGCGAGTGCTGCGGAATACGCCGGTGGCGCGTGACGTGATGATGGGGTTTCCGACGTTGCGGGATGCGGCGCTGCGGCAGGCGGCGGGCGACGCGCGACAAAGCGGGGCGGCCGGCGCGGAGAACCTGCCCGAATCAAGGGGGCCGGTGACGCGGTTCGTGGACCGGACGCAGGCGATGGCGGACGCGCAGACGCGGGGGATGAGCACGGGCCAGGAGATCGGGGCCGGAGTGGGACAAGCGGTGGGCGAGATCCTGCCGGTGCTGCCGGTGTATGGCGCGGCGGGCAAGGTGGTGGAAGCGATTCCGGGGATGGCGAGGATGGCCGCGGCGGCCGCGGCGGTGCGCAACCCGGTGGCGCGGGTGGCGGCCAAGGGAGCATTGTCGGCGGCCAAGGGGGCGCTGTCGTTCGGGGCGGCGGAAGTGGCGCTAAACCCGGACCGGCCGGCCGAAGCGGGGCTGGCGGGGATGAAAACGGGGGCGGTGCTGGGGCCGTGGGGCGAAGTGGCGGGAAAACTGGTCAAGCCGCTGGCGGCGCGGCCGGCGTTGCAGAAGATTGCGCGGGTGGGAGCCGGGGCGGCGTTCGGGGCGGGGATGGCGGCGGCGGAGAAGCCGGCGGACGTGAGCTGGCGGCAGTGGGCGCCGGAGATCGGCAAGAGCGCGGGGACGTTCGCGGCGCTGGACCTGCTGCATCCGACGGACGCGGCGACCAAGCGCAAATGGACCGAAGCGCGCGGGGCGGAGCTGGAGCGGGCGGGGATCAGGACGACGCCGGAGGAACTGGACGCGGTGCACCAGGCCACGGTGGACGCGGCGGAGCCCAAATGGGAAGAGGAAAAGTTTGACTCGCCGTGGGCCGCGAATGAATGGCGCAACAGCGAAAGGCATGCGGCGGAGGGGATCGACCCGGCCAGCGTGCGGATGAACGTGGGCAAGGGCGGCCAGACGACGCTGCGCTACACGCGCCTGGGGAACCAACCCGAAGACGTGTGGAACCGGTTCGTGGAGCAGAAGATCCAGGGGCAGGTCAACCGAGAGCAGAACCAGCGCTTTAACGCCGCGGAGGATAAACTGGAGTGGGATCCCGCGGGCGCGCGGTGGGTGCGGCGGGTGAAGGACAAAGGACAAAGGACGGGAGAAGGACAAAGCGCGCCGGCCGGCGCGGCAAAGGACGAAGGACAAGTTGAAGACCAGGCGTATCAAGGCCATCGCATGTGGGCGGACTGGACGCTGGAGCCGGGCAGAGAAGGGCAACTGCGGCAAGACTGGGGCCGCGGGGTCAGTCCGGGCGAGCCGGGCGAGCCGGTGCGGCGGGTGCTGGTGCAGGACGGCAGCGTGGTGCGCGAGGCGACGGCGGAGGAGGCGGAGAATTTCGAGCGGGAGCTGAGGGGGGAAGGAGAAGGACAAAGGACGGGGGAAGGACAAAGGACAAAGGACGAAGGACAAATGGGGGGACCGGCTGAAGCCGGGACAACGAACGTTGGAAATCTTCCACGAGGAGGTGATGCCAATGAAGGGCAAGGGCAAGAAGGGGGGCTGCTGAAAGGGCAGCCCGTGCAAACCGCGCCGGTAGTGGCGCCCGAGCGAAGCAAGGAACAACCTGCCCCGTTGCTCGCACCGACGGGGCAGGTCTCGGCGGAGGCGTCCGCGGTACCGGTACCGGGGAAAGAGGAGCGGACGGGGGCGTCCGCGCTCCCAGGAGTGGCGGAGACGCGGGCGGCGGGACGGAGCGAACGTGAAGCCCTGGCGGCGGAAGCGCGGGCCAGGATGGAAGCGGCGGCGGCGAAGCAGGCGGGGACGGGGGCGTCCGCGCTCCCAGGAGGGGCGGCCGCGCTCCCAGGAAAGGGCTTGACAGGGGCGGGGGCGGGGGCTAGAACGGCAGAGGAGCGGACGGGGGCGTCCGCGCTCCCAGGAAAAGAAACGCTCCCAGGAAAAGAAACGCCCCCAGGGGAGGAAACCCATGGTGGACCTTTATCTGCAGAACGGAATCCGCCTGAGTCTGAAACGCGAGAAGGACGAGAACGGGCGCTTGCTCGTCTTACAGAATCCGTTCGTGCTCGGGCTGCTGGAGGAGGGGGCGGACTTCATCCCGATCGGGACCGGATCGTATACGACAATACCGGCGCCCGAGCACTTGCGGGGGGCTGGAAAGTTGCCAACCGACTAGCCGAAATCTTCGGGTTCCGGCTGCATCCGGTGCGCGCCGAGGGCAAACTGGACAACTTCAACGGCGCCGTCGACCCGGAAAATCACAAAACATTATTTTACAACACCAACACGGAGGCGCACAAGACACCGGTGGCCTTCGTCATCGGGCACGAGCTGGGCCACGCCATCGAGCTGGAGCTGGGCGCGGGCAGTCCGGTCGTGCGCGCCTACCGCGAGGCGCACGAGGCGGCGTTCGTCAACGCCGAGAATTACGTGCGCAGCTACGCGAAGAGCGTGGGCTTGAATTACGACGCGATGCCGCGGGGCGAGAAGGAAGCTTATAAAAAGAAAGCCATCGAAGAGCACCGGCAGGACCTGACGGGAGAGAACCTGGTCAAGCCGGAGTTCTGGGAGCGCCTGGCCAAGGTTGACCCGGGCGTGTTCCGGCGCACGGCGCGGGCGTTCATCCGGCTGCTGGACAAGATCAAGGAGATGCTGGGGATCGGGATGGATTACCAGGCCGAGCGCTGGCTGCAGCCGGCCAAGCTGGAGGCGCTGCGGGACAAGCTGGCGGGGATGCTGGGCGAGTATCAGCGGGCCAGCGGGCGGCTGGAGGATTTCAAGCAGCGGCGGCAGGGACGCCAGATGCACACGGTGCTCTCCTTCGCGGACATGAACAAGAGCACGGTGGCGACGCGGATCATGGACGCCGGCGGGCTGAGCGAAAACGCCGCGTTCGAGCTGAAGCACCTGGGGGCGTTCGAGGGCATGCAGCCGTGGCAGGTCAAGCGCCTGGCGCCGGAGGGAGGCGGGCCGGTGGACCTGGACGCGGTGGGCGAGCTGCTGCCGGCGTATCAGGAGCTCGGAGGGATATTCCGGGAGGTGGACAGTTACGGGCGGCCGGGCAAGCAGGACGTGCTGGACTGGCTGGCGGACAACATGCAGACGCGTTACTCGACGGGCAAACATTACCGGGCGGCGGAGAAGGCGGAGCTGAGCCGCGAGGAGGAGCAATACAACGCCGAACACGAGCGGGAATGGGCGGGGCTGAGTCAGGAGGAAAGGGAGGCGGCGGAGAAAAGCGCGGAGGGCGGAGTGCGGAGCGCGGAGGGAGAGGAAACGAAGGAAGAGTCGGATTTGCCGTTCATGGAGCGGAGAGGGAAGGGAGAAGAAGAAGAGCGGACGGGGGCGTCCGCGCTCCCAGGAGAGGACCTGGGGACGATCATGAAAGGGCGGCAGGGGGAATTAGAAGGACAAAGGACAAAGGACGAAGAACAAAGGGTGCGGGGGCAGGGGGAGCTGTTTCCGGGGGGAATGTTCGAGCAGGCGGCGGGGAGCACGCCGAGCGCGGAGGCGAAGGTCGGGAAGAAGACGGGGGACCGCAAAGGGCAGATTGCGTTTCAGGAGCGGCGGGGAGAAGCGGCGGCCAAGGCATTTACGCCGGATTACGATCCCGATAAAACAGGCGAGGTCATCCGGGCGTTGATTGAAAACAGGCCGGTGGCAACGGCGGATGCCTATAAAAACCCACTGACGCGGCGGATGTTCGACAAGAAATATCGCGAGGCGCGCGTGCCGGCCTCCCGCGAGGCATTTGAGACTCTGGACAAAATTCCTGGCCGACTGTTTGCCGACTACATCCAACTCCAGGCCAAACACCCCGAAGAGTTTGCCACGGCACAAGAGGCACAGCGCCATGTGGAATGGGTCATGGAAGCACCCACCGATCACCAGCCGGCCAGCAAGGACGGGGCGGTCATCTTCATGCGGCGCAACGGCGGAGACAAGGTGTCGATCGTCGAGTTTGAGAATCAAAAAGGCAAAGCGGTAAAAGACCGCGTCATCAGCGCCTATACGATGGATGCGGGACAATGGGAGTTTAAATTGCGGGGAGAGGAGAACGATCGGGGCGGGGTTTCCGAGCCCGGTCCTGCGAGTAAACCCGGCCAAGGCCAGGAACTCTCTCAGGGTGGTGGCGCGCCTTTCGACGCGCTTCGTCCCGATCCCAAAGCCAGTATTCCACCGGGAAGCCCGGAGGTCAAGAGTGAAGAGAGTTTGGGGACGTTTGAGGCGGGCAATCCGGACATCCGGATGCAGGAGCGGCGGAGTTATGGGGAGCTGGAGCGGGAGCGGCGGCAAATGAAGGAGACGGTCACGGCGGCGATCAAGGCGCCGGAGATCAAGGAGGTTGCCGAACAACTGAGCTGGGCGGACCAATATAAGGGCAAGGTGCGGGAGCGGAAGGCCAAGCTGGAGCAGACGCGGCGGGCGGTGGAGCGGCAGTCGCAGGCGCCGTACGGGCAGGACACGTCCGGCTGGAAGGTGCGACCGAAGAAGCAGGCGGACGGGGGAGTCAAGTGGGAGGTGCAGGACAAGGGCGGACAACTGATGGCCGGCCCTTTCACGACCGAGCGCGAGGCCGAGGCGGCGCGGGACAAGGCGCGCGGGGTGGTCACGGTGGCGCAAGGGGCGGCCGAGCTGAGGCGGCGGATCGAGAAGAGCTCGGTCAAGGCAGAGCAGGAGCGCGCGCTGGCGACGGCGAACATGACGATTGAGAAACTGATGGACGGGCCGCTGGAGGCGGCGAAGCGTCCGCAAACGATGAGCAAGGCGATGCAGGTGCTGATGAGGGTTTCGGGCGACGTGCGGGAAGAAGAGGTCCTGGCCGAAACGCGGCCGACCGAGGATGTGTTTCGCGCCGGGCTCAAGCAACTGGAGGAGAGTTACGGGACAGACACGCCGCGCCACAAAGAGGCGCTGCAAACCTACCGCAATCAGATCGAACAGGCCGATCAGTTGGCCGCCGCGATGCAGGCGGACGGCCAGGCGACGGAGGCGGCCTACGAAACGGCGCTCAGGGGTTTGTTCCCGAACGCGCCCAAGCGGATCGCCGGGTTGAAGCGGGCCAACGGCGGCAGCGCCAAAGAGGCCGTGAACAAGGTGCGCGAGGTTTTCGACAAGGAAATGACCCGGATCACGGCCAAGGACACGACGCGGCTGATGGCGCGGGTCAACGCCAAGGATTTATATAACGACGCCCAGACGCCGGGGCACAATTACCGGCAGCAGTGGGAAATGTTGACGGGCCAGGATGAAGCATTCCGCGAACTGCGGCGGAAATACAGCGAGGCGCTGGCGGCGCTGCGCAAAACAGAGGCGGAAATCAAGGCCGGCACGGGAGGCCGGACGGCTCCGACCGAGGAGCGGGCGCTGGTGGCGCATTTGCGGGGATCGATCGACCGGGCCGTCGAGCAATTCAACCGCGAAACCGGGCTGCACCTGACCTCGGCGACCTACAAAAGCATGGGCGCGATGCAGCGCCTGGGAGAACGCATCACCAAAGCCGAGGGTTACCTGGACAAAATCCGGAAGCACGGGGCCTTGCCGGCGGAGATCGAGAAGCAGCGCGAGAAAATCGCGAACCTGAAGGAGGATATCGAATTTGAGGCGAAGGCGATGGACTGGCGCCAGGCGGAGGAAGTCAACCGGGCGCTGCGGCAGATCAAGGCCGACAGCGAACGGATTCAGGAACGGGAAAAGCGGGAGCGCAAGAATTACCGTGACCTGATGGCCCAGGAGGGCGAGGAGATCGCCGAAGGAAAGGACATGCTTTCGGAATTCGTGACGGGCGCGGCGAAGGGCGCGGCTCCGGCGCGCGCGGGCGGAGTTGTTGGAGCGCTCAAGCATTGGTACGGGCCGATGATGGACTCGCTGGAGCCGCTGACGCTGCGGCTGGTGGGCGGTAACAAGGGCGCGTTTCTGTATCAGATGTTCGAGAAGCTGCGCGACGGGGTGCCGGGCGCGATCTCCGGCGGGCAGCGGGGCAAACTGGATGACCTGGCCGCGGCCAAGCGCCAGTTTAATGAGGCGATGGACCGGGAGGGCGGCGAAGCGGAGTTGATGCGCTGGCTCAGCGAGCATCAGGAATACCAGGTGGGCAACGGACGGTTCCGGCTGACCATCGGGCAATTGCAGGATCTTTATTTGCTCCACGGAGATCCCGAGGCGATGGCGGGGCTGATCATGGCCGGCTGGAAAGCCGAAGCGCAACGCGGCCTGAGCCTGGCGGGGCGCGACGTGGCGCAAGTGATGGACGAGCAGGGAAATCTATCGCCGGAGAAGATGCTGGAGGCCATCGAGGAGTTGATCGCCAAGTTGAGCCCCGGACAAAAACGCATGGCCGACCTGATGCAGAAAATACACAGCGACTATGCCGGGACTAAAGGCAACGCGGCCGGCAACCGGATGCGCGGTTTCGAGCCGTTCCTCAATAAGCTGCACTGGCCGATTATGCGCGATCGCAGCGCCAGCCCGTTCCGTAAAGTGACGACGGAAGACATGGGAAAAGCCAATTCCGGACAGCCGGTTTCGCTGCTGAATCCGGCCTGGCAGACGCGGCGGGTGGTCAACCGCAACCCCATCGTGCTGCGCAACGCCTATGAGACATTTATCGAGCAGATGGAGGACCTGACGACATTCGTCCACGTGGCCGAGCCGTACACGGACATGATCAACGTGCTGATCAATCCCAAGGTGGCGACCGAGATCAAGACGCGCCATGGCACGCAGGCCTATGAAATGGTGCTGGAGAAGGTGGCGCGGGCGGCGGGAATCGAAGAGGATTCGCCGAGCAAGGTCTGGGATCCCATCACGGGAATCACCAAGAAGGCCAGTCGCGGATTCGCGGTGATGCAACTTGGATTCAAGGCCACCAGCGCCCTGAAAAACTGGTATGGCAGCGCGATGCTGATGGGCGCCGAGCTGGCCAAGGAACACCCGGAGCTGGGCGGCCAGTTCTGGAATACGTTCAAATTATTAACGCCGTCATTCGCCGCGAAAATCGGGGGGAAGGAATTCGCCTTCAGCGCCAAAGACAAGGCGGCGCTGGACAGAATCATGCAAAGCGGATTCTTTTACGACCGTTGGGTCAGCGATCCGCTGCGCGTCTACGGCAACATCAAGGGCGAGACCAGCCAGGCCATGAGCGCGTGGAAGCTGAAAAAAACGCAATTGGCCAATGCCAGCGCGATGGGCATGGTCAAGGGCGAGCAGTCCACCGTCATCTCGCTTTACAAGTTACTGGTGCAGAACGGCTACACCCCGGAGCGGGCGGTGCGGACGGCCGAGCTGCTGACGCGCCGTTCGAACAACGCCTCAACCGAGATGGAAGACAGCACGCTCAACACCAAGGTCCGCAACACCGGGGCCTCGCTGCTGTTCCCGTTCATGAGCCAGACCTATACGGCGCGCTCGATGTTGATGCGCGACATGTTGCAATACCAGCATCTCAAGCGGACGGGCCAGAGCGTCCAGCCGGCGGTGGTCAACATGGGGCGGACGATGGGGGCCTGGGTGGCGTCGGGGCTGGCGGATGCGGCGATGTATTACACGTTAACCCTGGCCAGCAGCGGGCTGATTGGACGCGACAAGGACGAGAAGGAGAAGCAGATGCTGGCCGATCGGCGGCTCGAGCTGCTGGTCGACGTCGGAACCAACGTCCTTTCCACGATCGCGCCGGGGTCGGGAATAGTGACGGAGCCGGGAATCAAAACGTTGAAAGAGGTATTGACGGCCGAGCCGGGAAAGCGGGCGGCGGCGGCTTATAAAGCCTCCAGAAACATGATGGACCTGGTCGGGGGCATGCCGCCCGGCCAAATAGTGCGAGCGGCGGACGATCTTCGCACTCAGGGCTACGGGATGTACCGGGATGGGTATGAACACTGGCGCCTGCAAAAGATGCTGGTGGACGCCTCGCGACTGGGGGGAACGGCCGCGGCCCTACCCACGGGAGGCATCGAACAGGCAGTAAAGGCGGGTTACGGGGCGGCGACGGGAAAGGAGTGGGGCTGGAAGGAGAAGAAGTGAGAAGGACAAAGGACAAATTACAAAGGTCAAAGGAATACGTGCCGGGTGTCCAATAGAGCGGGCCAGACACGGACTAACACGGACTAAACGGGAAAGAACGGCATGAGCAAGATCATTCGAGTGGCGGCGCGGCCGGGGGGGATGGGGACGGCGGACCCGGAAGCGGTGGCCGATCCGGCGACGCGGGACTGTTTGCGCGGGATCATCGCGGCGCTGGGCCAGCTCGGGGGAGCGGCGCCGGCGGCGACGGACCAGGGGCGGCAAGACCTGGTGCTGGAGGTGCTGACGCGGCGGGTGGACCAGCAGGGGAGGCGGGTCAAGTTTTACGCGCGCCAGATCCGGATTGAGAACGGGGCGAGCGGGGTGGAGATCTCAGCGAGCGAGGAATACGCGGTGGCGGGGATCGAGGTGGGCGCGGACGTGGAAACCAGCGTCATCAACAACGTCGCCGTAACCGACCTGGGCCTGACGCTGGTTTATCCCTACCTGGTGGTGCAACCGTAATGGCGCTGCTGATCGGCACCGACAACGCGACCGCCCCCGGCGTGGCCAGCCTGCCGGTTTTTGAATCGTGGACCTATTACCGCCGCGCCTACCACGAATGCGACGATGCCGGCTGCCTCAAGCGCTATCCGGGGCTGGCCGCCATGGCCGAGCACAAGGGCTGCCGGGGCGTGGGGCTGCGGGCGAGCAGGTTGTCGGCGTTGAGTTTCTGCCAGGCCAATATCGAGAGCCACAACACGCTGACTGAAAAGATACGGCTGGCCCAGTCGCTGATCGAGTTTTACGCGCTGATGGTGGCGGGCATCGGGCGCACCGGCATCCCGCCCACCAGCGGCACGGACGAAACTTATAAAGACTACCTGATCAACCGCACGACGCAGCCCTGGAAAGAGTTCGGGCCGTGGGATGTTGACAGCTACAGCGCCGAATACCTGGACCTGGCTTACACGATCGGCGGCATCGATTCAGATCCCACGTGTTTCCGGGACAACCATGGCCGGCCCTTCACCTGGTCCGGCTGGGGCGTGCTGGAGTTTTGCAACCTGGCCGGCGTGAGCAACTCCAAACTGGGCCACACGGCGCGCCTTTACACGTCTTACTACGATCCTGACGAGACCGAATCCGGCATATTCCGGCTGTATAGTGTCGCCGCTAATATCCCCACCGGCGGGCGATTGTGGGAGAAACTCGATCCGGACGCGCCGATCCAGGTGCGGCTGCGGGCCTGGACTGCGCCCGGGCGCGAGCCGTGGATCGCCGTCGAGGATGCCTATCCCGCCTATGCCGTGCCGACCGTCTGGGGGCCGGGCGCCTGGCCCGTGGCGCCCGAGGACATGGTGGCGACGACGCTCTTCACGGGCCAGGCGATGATCCCGCAGTACGGCGGAACGACGATCATCGGCCTGGGCGGGACCGCCTATTATTCCAGCGTCGCGCTGATCGAAATTTACGACGGCACCGACTGGGTGCCCTATGTCGATCCCGATCATCCGATTGAAGAGTTGCTGCGCAATGAGCTGAATGTCGACACGGGACTTTATGAGGCAACCCTGCATCTGGAGTTAATGGATCTGAGCGCCGCCCAAGATCTGCGCGCGACGATCCTGCTGCAGTACGTCAACCCCGTGGAAATCCCCGCCGAAACCTGGGCCTACGCAGTCAGCCGTGACCGCTGCGACCACGCCCGACCCGATTACAGCGACAGCGTTGGGGTCAAACAGGAGGGCGAGATCGCGCGCTGGCACTGTGACCAGCACCAGGACATCACGGAGGCCATCGCCACCTATACCGCCATCGCCGCGGCGCTGGGTTCCTCGCATCCCAGTTACGCCACCTACGTCGCGCTGATCGCCTTGTATAACAGCTTTCTGACCCACTTCGCCACACGCCTGGGGGTGTGCTGGAATCAGGACTGCCCCTTTTTCCAGGTGGCGAAGGTCCCGATCGGAACCAACTTTACCGCGGCCATGACGCAACTGATCCAGGACCGGCCGTTCCGGCGCGACGAATCGCGCCTCCAGACCGACCTGGGGGCAGTCTCCACCTGGGCCGTGATCCGGGTGGGCACGCCTTCGGTGGACTCGCTGGCCGGCACCGATCGCAAAACGGCCGGCATTAATTTTGACCGGCGCGACTGGCTTTTCGGATCCCAGCCGACGCTGGGAAAACTGGTCATGGCCGGCGCGCTGGGCGAATATGTGAGCGTCAGCAACGGGCTGGAATTTTTGGAGGGCACGCACATCAACGAAGCCGGGCCGGCCGCGGGCCTGCGCACGACCGTCGCGCCGCGGACCGATTTCGCCGAGGAGACGGCCGACGACGACAACGATCCCAACTGCGCCTTTCGCAACTCGATGACGTGCGGCCAGAGCAGCCTGGACCGCCATTCGGGCGCGCCGCTGGGGAAATTGTTTGTCCAGAATGAATACCCGCTGACCTGGCTCCAGTGGCCGATGCTGGTGAACACGCCGGGCCTGGTGCAACGCCGCGAGGTGGGGACGGCCGAGGTTGGCTACTGGACGCCCGACTTGAGGCACCAGGAATCAGAGGACGGCGAAACGGCGTATCATCTTAAATTAACCATCGGGACCGACGTGCGACCGCTGACGTTGAACACGGACGGCCACGCGCTGGCCAGCCTGGGGACCGCCACCGTGCAGGAGACATTCTCGCCGTGCGTCATCACGACTCCCAACGTCTCCGGAGCCGTGCTGGTCGGACTGGCCCTGGTCCACCGGCAGGACCAGCTCCTGACCATGGGCGGCACCGGCGAGGATGACCGCATCACGAACGTGTGGACGGGCGGCACCAACGTCTATCCGCACAACCGGCGGCGGATGCGCTCGCCGGTCAGCCGGGCCTCGGGGACCGGCGCGGGGGCCGGAGAGGGGTTCCTGCACGCCGGGCGGGCGCTGCGCATCCTCGAGGACGCGGACTTGCCCGAGGCGCTGTGGGGGCGTCTGCTGCCCGTGCGGCGCGCCCTGGACAGCAATCCCGACGGTCCGCACGAAGCCCTTTACCGCACCGTGCACGATCCCGAAACCGAGAGCAATGAAACGCTCGTCGCGGCGGCGCTATCGGTGGGGGGCGACGTGGCCCAGGGCTACAGCGGCGCCAGCGTGGACGCGCTGGAGCACTGCGACACCATCGAGGTGGAGGTGGAGGCCGATACCGCCGCGGTGATCGAGGCCACGGAGGCCGGCTGGGCCCGCGCCTTTGACATCGTGCAGGGAGCGCGGGCCGTCGCGGCGCCGGGCGAGGAGCATTTTTGGGCCAGCGATCCCACCGCCGTGACCGATACCGAAATCGTGCCCGCCGTGCTCTATCATACCGGCGAGCTTTATTTGGAGGCTTTCACGCAGTGCCCCACCGTGGTGATGCGGGTGCTGCGGCTGGTGCGTCTGTTGTCCCAGAGCGGCGACATCGACACTATCGGCCCCACCATTTCCAAGCTGCTGGAGGAATAACGGCGTGGGTCCCCCTATTGTTTTTACCAACGGCGATTTCCCCCTCGAAGGCTACCGCCATTACCTGGTGGCCTACAAGTCGGCGGCGGCCTGGACCGCGCCCGAGATGCCCTATCCGGTCTATGATCCCGATGTGCCCATCGATCCCGACCACGATGTTTTATGTTTCAGCGCTCCGGCGGCGGGCGGCGGCTACTGGAACTGTGTCTACTGGATGCAGTGGATCGAGGCACCGGTGCCCACCGACGGGCGTATCCGGGCGCACTGCGGCACCCTGGTGCCCAACACGCTGGGCATACCGGCCTTCGCGGACTACGGCGATCCGTTGGGGGTGGTGATCGAATACAGCAACCCCACCGCTCCCTGCTACTCCGAAAGCATCTGGGCCATGCCATTCACCCCCACGACGCTGGAGGCGGGAGTCATCCTGACGGCACTGATCAATGCCCAGGCGCTGCTGTCGGGCGCGGTCGAAACGCGGATCTATGACGGAGACATCAATTCCTACGCGCCGGCCGATATCGCCGATCTGCCGGTCAACTTCCGGGTGGGGCTGTTGGGCGTCAACCGCGAGGGCGGCGTCTACGTTTACCAGCAACTCGACCCGGACCCGCCGCTGCCTCTCGTTACCGGAGACGGCCAGCCGTGGGCCTTTGACGCCAAGGGATTCATCGAATATTACTTTTCGGCGATCCGGGAAAACTTCGACGCGCTGACCTTCTGGCCGATCATTGAGGGCGGGACGGTGACACCCGGAACCACCATCGGGCCGGAGTTCATGCTGGGGCTGCTGCCGGTGGTGCATGAAAACGGGATCGTGCTGCCACTGGGAATAGACCCGGAGCCGCAGTATTCGGGGACGGTGGTGTATCGGGATATCCAATGGACACCGCCGATCCTGAACCTGGGCACCGGGCGGATGACGATCGTGCCGACCGGGATCAATCCGCGCTCGCGCATTTCGCCGCTGATGCCGCCGGGACTGCGGCGGTAGATCGAGGGCGAGCCGGGCGGGTTTGTCTTAAAACCTGCAATACTCGTGCAATATTTTTTTGTTCACATGGGCGTGATGGAATGCTTAAAAAGCCTTATAAGTGACCTTCTTTCAGCTAACTGTATTCTTTTCAATGGATGTGACTATGCCTCACATGCCTGAGGTCAGAGGTTCGATCCCTCTACCACCCACCACTCTCATTAAATGACTTACGCAATCTCGATGATCTTTTTCCGGGCTTCTTTTTCCAGGTCTGCTTTGCCCTTGCAATACTTCTGCTCCAGCGCGGCGGCGGCGCCGGCGTCCTGGTCTGGACACAGATGCGCGTAGCGCTCCGTGGTCGTGATCGACTCGTGGCCGGCCAGGTCGCGGATCTGGTGCAGGCTGACGCCGGCCTGGGCCAGCCAGGAACAGTAAGTGTCGCGCAGATCGGATGGAGTGTGCGCCGGCACGGCGCCGGAGGCGCAGTCCTCCAGCATGTCCCGGCGCCAGTTGCACTGGCAGGGGAAGACCAGGTCATCGGCCACTTCGGCGTGGGGATCGCCAGTCTCGGCGCGCTTGCAGGCCTCCAGTTCGGCGCGGCGCTGGCGCAGGGCCTCCAGGAGCATGGGGCAGAGCGGGACGCGGCGAAAGGGATGGCGCGTGCCCTTGCCTTTCTGGGCCGACTCGATGAGCAGGCGCCGGGCCTCAAGATCGAAGTCGCGCCAGCGGACCTTCCAGGCCTCGACCAGGCGCAGGCCGGTAAAGGCCATGACGCGCCAGCGAAAGGCGCGCTCGGGCGGGGCGGCGGCCAGCAGCTTCTCGAATTGCAATTCGGTCAGGAATGAAATTTTTCCCTTGGGCTCGGAAGGAATGGCGACGTCGCGGAAGATGTCGTTGCCGGCGCGTTTGAAGACGGCGCGCAGGAAGGTCAGTTCCTTGCGCAGGGTGGAGGGGGCGCCGGCCTCGGCGTCGAGGGCGCGCAGGTGGGCGTAATCGCGGGCGGCGGCGGGGGTGAGCACGGCGGCCGGGATCTTGCCGGCAAAATCCTGGAAGCGGCCGACGAAACGTTTGAGGGTTTCAACCCATTCCGGCGTCGCGCGGGCCTCTCTTTCGGCGATCAGTTCGTTCGCGATCTCGTTCCAGTTTGCGGTCGATTTCCCGTCCGATTTCGGCAGCCCGAGATTTGAGCGGTCCAAATCGTCCTGCATCGAACGCTGGCAGCTCTCGGCCTCGCGCAAGGATTTGATGGAGGCTGGCAGGGTGATCCAGCGCTGTTTCTTCCGGGCGCGGTCCCAGAGAATCGCCGACCACTTCAATCCGCGCTTTTGGACGTTTCGTCCCATGATTCAGGGCCTCCAGGACGGCGGGCAGGTCGTAGCGGTAGAGACTGCCTGGAATGCCGACGAAAGGAATGAGGCCGGCGGAGGTCCAGCGCAGGACACTGCCGGGATGGACGCGCAAGCGGGCGGCCAACTCGCGCACGGTAAGCAGGCCGCGGGGCGCGGGGTTGGGGGACGCGGCGGAGTCGGACGCAATAGAAGCGGCCATGGATGGGGGCGCGGGGGGAGGAGCTGGGAAAAGCAAGGGGAGTATAGAGCGGGGGAGGCCACGGCGTCAACAGGAAAAGGACAAAGGACAATTGAAGGACAAAGGACAAAGGACAAAGGACGAATTGAAGGACAAAGGGAGGAAGGGGCGGGGGCGAGGCGGCGGAAGTGGGGTTTGGCGTAGGGCATGGGGAATTTTAACCACGGATGGCGCGGACGGGCGCGGATCAGGAATTAAAATATTCTTCGCGAATCCGAACCAATTGTTTCTTAATCAAGAATAAGAGTTTATTGAAACTGATTTCCGAAAAGACGCGAACGACAATGAATAAGAAGAATGGAATTGCGCAACAGGCATCGACCAGCGCCCATTCATCGCGCTTCATGTGCACCGGCAACACGGGATTAAAGAGAATAAGAATTACCAAGAAGACCAGCGAAATTGAAAGCGCCCAGGGGGTGAAAGTGGCCTTGGTCCAGGCGCCGGGCGACGGGGCGGATTTCTCAAGAAAAAGGAAAAGACCGTAAAGAACATAAAATAAAGAGGCGGCGGCGACGTAAACGCGCAATAGTTTATAGAAATTATCTGGAACGTCTTCGCAAAATGCCGCAAAAAGAAGAAAAGGAATGGCGAGCAGCGCCGGCAGACAGACGCGAATCATATTTAAATAGTTAAGGGGATTGGCGGATTCTTTTTCTGAGATTATTTGTTTTAGTGGTTCCGACGTTTTTAGATCAGCATTAGATTCTTCGGTCAACAGCGTTTCGTCCAGGACCTCTTCTTCCCGCATGTCGCCCGAAACCTTCCCCAACATCCGCATCGCCTTGTTCCGCATCGCCTTACTCATCGTTTTGGGGCGCTTCGCCAACCCCAGCGCGTGATCCCGACCCGCCTCGGCCTCGCGCTCGGTCTGAAACGGCCCGACCATTAGCGCGCCGTTCTTGTCCTGCACCTCCCACATGACCGACCCGTCCGGCTGCTTCTTCGGCCGTACCTTCCAGCCGGTCGTGTCATGCCCGAACGCCTTTCCGCTGTCCTTAATTACCCCCTGTCGTCTCAACGCTTGTTCGACCTTCCACTCTTTCGCCTTGGCCTTGTATTGCTCCGCCCAATTAAGCGATGGACTGTCTTGCTCCGGTTCTTGATTACTGTAAATACGCCGTTCCTGGAAATGATATTCAGGCATTAAACAAAATCACTCCGTTTTGGTGCCGCAGACGTAGACGCCCCAGAGGCGGGCGCCGCGCGGGCAGGGGATGGGCTTGAAGGCCGGGTTGATGCCTTCGAGGACGCCGGAGTCGCGCCAGACCTTGAAGGTGTGGCCTTCGCCGGGAAGCTCGATAATGACGGATTGGCCGTCGTGGACCAGGGACTTGTCGCGGGTCTGGCGCACGAAGATCAGATCGCCGGGATAGTGGCGCGGGGTCATGGAGGCGCCCTGGATGCGCAGGGCGACCAGGCCGCGGGGATCGACGCCGGGATAAATCAAGCGCCAAACTTCCAAAGGTAGATCAATGTGGTCCAGTTCGGTCTCGAGCAGGACCGAATCGGTTGGCGCGGATGGGATGCCGGCGGCGACTTCGCCGAAGATTGGAATGGCGCAGGTATGGCGGGACGGAAGTTCGGGGCCGGGATGACTGCCGGGGGGATCGGACAGTGGAAAAGCCGTGTAAACATTGAGGCTGAGCTTGTGGCAGACCTCCACGTAAAAAGCCAACGGCATCTTCGCATGGGGCACAACGGCGTTTCGATGAATGGTTGTGCGCCCGATTCCGAGAACCGCAGCCGCTTCTTCACGCTTCATGGCGAGGAGCTTCGACTCAAGTCGTTTTACGGGCTCTTCCCCAAAAAGTTTAGATGCTGAAATTTTTTTTGTCATGCCCTTCCCAATGTTTCAATACTGCAACGACAATCATTCCCTTAACGTTGAAACATTTTCTCTTGACTTTTATGTGCCGATAATGGAACGATTCCAAAATCGGAGGTGAGCGATGTTGGAAAATGTGAAGTCGGCGCTGGAATTAGGGTGGCGGTACAACGAAATCGCCCGGGTGTGCGGGGTGAGCCGAACAACGCTGTGGCGCCTGGTGAAGGGAACTAGCAGCGGCCAGGGGTTGACGCTGGACGCGATACGTTGCGGGGTGGAAAAACTGGTGGCCCAGGGCGCACCGACGCGGGGAAAGCGCCAGGAGGCGCGGACGGGGACGGATTGATGGGGCCGGGGATGGGGTTGAGGCCGGATATGGACCACGAAAAACACTGAAGGCACGAAAGGGGAAGGGGAAATGGAACGGGAAGCGAAACGGACGTGGGGGATGGAGAAGGTTCGGCGGGCGATGCTGATCGACACGGCCGCGCGGGCCGCCGTGGCGATGTATCCCGATTTTTTCGTTTATAAAGGGGGCAGCCACGTGGCGGTGCACCGGCGTCCTGAAGACGGGAGGGGGCACGAGCGGCTGATCTTCGCGCCGGATTGCGCGGTGCGCATCCGATGGATGGACGTGGCGGGGGTGTTCGCGGATTGGCGCGAGCTGGAGCCGCTGAAGTGGGCCGACGCGGCGTGAGGCACGAAAGACTTTGGAGAAACGAAAGGGGAGCGGGCGATGAAGCTGGTGCTGGTGGGCGGAGCGACGGTGCGGGCGGGAGTCGGAATCGATCTGAGCGGCATCGGGTTTGTCTTCGAGGAAGTGATCCTGGAGGCGGAGGATTTTAACGATTACGAGGCAACGGCGGCATGGCTGCGCGAGCAGGTCAAGCCGTGTGTGCCGCATGCGGGGCACCCCGTGGAGCTGTACAAAGATTTCCTGTTGGCCTTTCGCGACAAAGACCAAGACTACCAGCGTAACTTCAACAGCTATATCGATAATATGGCGAAGGAGCGCGCCAAGGTCCCCCCAGACAGCGTTTAGCGCATCATTCCGCTTCGCATGGAAGCCCCGGAGCGGCGCGTCGGATCTTCCAGCACGATCCGGCCGGCGGGACGATCCGCGAGGACAGGAAAGAGTAAGACGGCTTGAATTTTGAAAATCTGCTCCTGGCCGTCGATTTGAAAGAGCAGTTCCTGGCCGATCGGTGGGATGGCGTGCAGGTCGATGGTTTGCGGCAGAGGCGAGGGTGGTTGGACACCCTTCGTCTTTTCGAGGCGGATTTGAAACGTGAGCATGGCCGCTCCTTTCGGATGTGAGATGGATGGAGTAGACACCGGACAGCTTACGCCGCGCGCGGCGCGCGGTCAACGGAAGGGGCGGCCAGGAGGATAAGCCAGGGGGCCGTTGGGGCCGGAGAGGAGGCGCGGCGCGCGGGGAGCGCGAGCTTGGAAAAGCAAGGCCGGGGCCGGAGGCGGTTGGGAGAGGCCGCCGCCGGCGCCGGCGCGAAGGGATTTCAGATTTGAGATTTAAGATTTCAGATTGAAGGACAAAGCGGGGCATTTCAGATTTCAGATTTCAACTTGAATCGAGGGGAGAGCGATGACGGCAGTATGCGGGATGGGGCGGCGGCGGGCGAGTCGAAAAAGCGAAGATGTATTTTACGCCCCGCCGGAGGGGTTGGGGGCGGCGCTGGCGGAGGACCTGCGCGAGGCGCGCAAAGAGCGCGGGGGCGTCAACGAGGCGGTGGCGGCGAGCTGCGGGGTGGAGCCGATGACGGTCTATACCTGGAGCGAGCGGGCGGGTCACCAGTGGACGACGGGGCAGATCGAGGCGGTGATCGAGGCGACGGGGGGACGCCACGCGCTGGTCTGGCTGATGACCCAGGCGGCCAAGCGGGAGCAGGGAGCGGCGGCGGCGGGGACGGGGACGGGGCCGTTCGACGTGCTGGAGCGGCTGGGGCGGATCGGGGAGGGGCTGGCGGCGCTGACGCGGCGGGCGGCGGAGTTTCTGGCGCCGGGGGGGCGGTCGCCGGGAGAGTTTGACGCGCGCGAGCGGCGGGCGTTGGCGGCGCTGACCGAGGCGAGCCAGGCCGAGCTGGTGGGGGTGCGGACGCTGATCGCGGGGTTGGAGTGATTTTTTAACCACGGATGGGCACGGAAGGCGCGGATGAGAGGTGAAGGGCGATGTGGACGGTGGTGACGGAACAGGACCTGGAGGCGGTGGAGCGGCTGGCGGGCGGGATGGCCGAGCTGTGCCCGGACTGCGGGGGACTGTGGGAAGTGCAGGTCGGGCGGGTGGTGCGGACGTGCTGCGGCAGGCAGCGCGAGCGCCTGGAGCGGCTACTGGCGCTGGGGCGCGGGGAACTGGAGCGCGAGGCGCGGGCGGCATAGGGGAGAGGGATGTTGACCACGGATAGCGCGGAGGGACGCGGATTGATACCGGGGGGAGAGGGATTTTTACCACGGATAGCGCGGAGGGACGCGGATGAAGATGGAAGCGGAACTGGAAGTTCTGAATCTGGAGGCGGCGCGCGAGGAGCTGGCGCGGCTGCAGGAGATCAACGAGGCGCGTGATGCGCGGATCGCGCGGCTGGAGCGGGAGGCGGGGGAGCTGTGGGAGGCGCTGGCGCCGTTCGCGAAGCTGGGCGCCGAGTTGCCGGAAATGTATCCGGGGTTTTATCTGCTGGAGCACAAATGTTCATGGCCGAGGGCGGATGAATTCCGGCGGGCCGCGGCCGCGCTGGGATTGATCGGCGAGGGATGCGGCCGAGGCGCCCGGGCCGAGACGAAGGAGCCGGCTGAAGCCGGGACAACGAACCCGCGGCCGGGGGAGATCGTGGCGGCGCTGTGGGAGGGGGCGGCGGCGCGGATGACGAGGCTGCGGGAGGCGTATGAGGAGTTGGGCGGGGCGGGCGCGCCGGCGCTGTTCATCGCGCTGCGGCCGCTGTGGCGGCGCTACGAGGCCGGAGAGCGCAGCGAGGAGCTGTGGACGGCGATCATGGAGCTGGCGTGAGGAAGATCCATGGCCACGAAAGACACGAAAGACACAAAAAAGGGGAGGGACGGCGGTGAAACACAAGCGGACCGAAGTGGAGTATGTGGAGTTGCCGCCCTATTTGTGGACGCGGCCGGAGAAGGCGGCGCGGGCGGCGCGGAATTTTTTGATCATGCTGGGGATCGTCGGGCTGGGGCTGGCGGGGGCGCTGGCGCTGTGCCTGAGATACAGCGCCTGGCTGCGGGAGCTGGGGGGGAAATAGCAAGAAAGTAGCTGAGTAGCTGAGTAGCAAAGTAGCTGAGAAATTAACCACGGAGGGCGCGGAGGGGCGCGGATGAACAGGCTGCCGGAAAGCGGAGAGGAGATCCCGGATCGGGTCTGGCACGCGGCGTGCGACACGTGCCTGGAGGCCGTCGAGGACATGAAGGGCAGGATCGAGGCCGGGGCGCGCGGGGACAAGCTGCGCGCCGTGCTGCTGGGCAACCTGGCCGCGGCGGTAAGCATGGCGCTGCTGATTGGGGAAGAGCTGGCGCTGGCGAAAGTGCAGATCAAGGAACTTAAGAGCGAGCTGGAGCGGCGGGGCGGCGGCAAGCGCAACGGCGACGGCTGAAATTTAACCGCGGATGGCGCGGAAGGCACGGATGAGGGAGAGGGATTTTTGACCACGGATGGGCACGGAGGGACGCGGATGAAATTGGCCGGGAAGACGGCCTGAAGGAATCCCCACAACAAGCGGGGTGGATAAGCTGGATGCAAGCCAGAGGCGGAGGGGACGTGCCGGACAACCTGGTTGGAGCCGGCGGGTCAGCCAAGCGGACGTGAAGACCAGGACGCATCCACCCCCAATGAGGCAACCGGACGCGCCGGCCGAAGGCCTGAGCTGGTCTCAGGCCACCGAGGTAGATCGGCCGTTCCGGAGTGGACCGCGAAGCCGTTGGAAATTGGTGGAGCGGTCCATGGCGCGGGCGACACCGGCCCGGATCGGACTAACCATGGAAAGACCGATTGAAAGGGCGTGACAGCCGGCAGAGACCGGCAACAAGTTTGGGCCGCGACGTCAATGCACATCAAGCGAGAGCGCCTGGCAATGCCAGGCGTGCGGCGGCGCGGCCCAAAATGACCTGACGGGTAAACGGTGAAACCCGGACCATGAGGGGATAACGCCAGGGCTTAAATCTCTGGATAATGCCTCAAGGAACTGTGGCAATCCTGCACCGTGACAGGCCGGGAGAGACCGGCACCTTTCCATACGCCGCCGGGCGCGGGCCGGGCGACGCCACAAACAACCGACGAGGCGGAACGCAGCATGGATGTTACAGCCGGGACGAGTCGGGGAGATTGCAAATCAGCAATTCAAAATTTAACCACGGATGACGCGGACAACACGGATGGAGGAGCGGACGGGGACGTCCGCGCTCCCATGAAATTCGTGGTTCGAGGCAGCGCCGCGCCCTGGACAGTTCGCCGGGCTTGGCGACGGGAAACCCCAATCCCGCCCGTCGCGAAGTCAGTCCGGCCGGACCTTTGATTCCCCGGAGGTCAACGGCCGGCGTCCGCGCCAAGGCGCGGCGGCGACCGGGAGCCGGGCGCGGCGCTGCCTGGAGCCACGGAACAATTGTAGATTGTGGATTGTAGATTGCGGATTGGGGGAGCGGACGGGGGCGTCCGCGCTCCCAGGAGAGTTTGTGCGGCGGGCCGGCCTTCCTTGAACACGAACGCGGAGAACGACTGAGGCCCACCTTAAAACCGCTACGCGACCGAACGGTCCGCCGCACAAGAAGAAGGACAAAGGACAAAGGACAAAGGACGAAGGACGCATGGTGAAGGATGACATGGCGGCGGAGCGGATGGCGTGGGCGCCGGCGGAGGTGCGGATCCTGGGGCTGGTGCGCGAGCTGCGCGAGCTGCTGGGGACGATGGAAGGGGTGGAAGTGCGGGGGACGGCGCCGGAGGGGCTGGCGCTGCGGGTGTGGCTGCCGGGACGGGAGTGGGTGCAGGCCAAGTTGGGAGCCCAGGTGACGGCGGCCTGCGCGAGGCGGTGCGAAGGGTGCGTGAGGGCAAGGAAGGGCAAGGAAGCGCGACCACGAAAGACACGGAAAACACGAAAAATAATTAAAGAAGAGGGCGAGGGCGGGAAAGCGGGTGGTTGAGATGGGTCGGACGCGGGAGGAGATGTTGGAAGATAGCGGGCGGACGGGGATGCTGGACGTGCGGCCGTGCGAGGCGGAGACGTGCGACGGGGGCTGCGGGACGGTCAGGCAGGCGCACCGGCCATGGTGGACGCGAGACGGGCTGTTCGGCTACTGCGACAAGTGCCGGCGGGAGGAGGGCGGCGAGGGCTGGCGGGCGATGGACGAAGGACAAAGGACAAAGGACGAAGGACAAAGAGGGGAGGGGGAGAGGGAGAAAGGTGAGAAGGGGGAGGGGGAGAGGGAGGGAGATGAAACCACGGATGGCGCGGAAGGCGCGGATGGGAAAGAGGGGACGGGGGAGAGCGCGCGCGAGTGGTTCGAACGCCAAACACGGCACGAAATTGAGAATTTTGACAAAGTGCGAAAACTGGGGAAGATGCGGGAAGAAGTGGATACGAAGGGGCTGGTGCTGAATTTCAGGCCGTGGGGAGAACGGGGAAGGGGTAAGGACAAAGGACAAAGGGGGAAGGGGGGGGAGGGTAATCATTTGGAAACGGAGGAGACAGAGATGAAGGAAGGAAACGGCAAGAAGCGGGGCGGGTGGACGATGAGTCCGGAGGCGCGGGCGCACGTAAGCGAGGGGATAAAGCGGGCGCATGCGAAGAAGGCCGAGGAGCGGCGGGCCAGGCTGATGAAGCTGGAAAGTACAAAGGACGAAGGACGAATGGGGGAAGGAGCGGCGGTGGGGAACGGGGAGCGGGAGCGGACGGGGGCGTCCGCGCTCCCAGGCAAGGCGGGGCGGGGGCTCAAGGGACGAGTGGTAATCACGTCGACGCCGGCGCCGGAGACCCTGGGTGAGGAGACGCGGCGGGCGCTGGAGAAGATGGGGCGGGCGGCGGTGCGGGCGATGCAGGGCGGCCCGGCCGGCGTGGAGCACGCGGAAAACGAGGAGACGGTCGGGCTGAGCGAGGCGCTGGCGGCGCTCAAGGTGTTGGCGCGGCTGGGCCGGGAGCATCCGGAGACGCTGGGGACGCTGCGGCGGATGAACGAGGCGGACCTGGTGGAGTTGCTGGAGGCGGCCGCGGCATTATAACCACGGAAAGGCCCAACCACGAAAAACGCGAAGCACACGAAAGACGGGAAAGAAATTGACCGCGGATGACGCGGAAGGCGCGGATGGGGAATTTGGGCGCGGGGAGGCGCGAAAATGATTGAGGCCTCGATACGGGAGTTGTTGCTGAAGATCAAGGCGTTGGCGGAGCGCGGGGCCAGCGAGGGGGAACGCGCGGCGGCGCGGGGGATGCTGGAGCGCAAGCTGGCGGCGCTGAAGATCACGCTGGCGGACCTGGAGCATGAAGAGAAGGAGATCGTCTGGTTTATCTACGCCAACGAGCAGGAGCGCCGGGTGATCGCCCATATCATGATGCGGCTGTTCGACCTGGATTCATTCTACAAGTCGCCCCTGAGGAAGAAGCGGGCGGGCTACGAGCTAACCAAGGCGCAGACCATCGAGGCGGCGGAGTGGGTGCGGCATTACCTGAGCGCCTTCCGGGAGGATTGGCGCGTCGAGACCCTGGCGTACAAGAAGCGGCTGAGCCTGATGTCGGTGGCGTTCGTGAATAAACACAAATTATTTTCCACGAATGAAGCGGTTGGGGGCGGTCCCAAAAAGAAAACCGACATCGAGGAGATCAGGAGCATCCTGGTCATGATGGAGGGCCTAAAGGAGGTCAATCCGCCGCGGGCGAAGATGAGAAGCGGAGAGCCGGCGCGGGCGATCGGCTGGGAAAAGGGGAAGTAAAAATTAACCGCGGATGACGCGGAAGGCGCGGATGGGGATTTCAGATTTCAGATCGTAAATTGGGACTGTGAATGGGGAAGCGGATGGGGTGGCCGGGGTTTGTGAAGATCCGGGTGCTGAATACGCCGGCGGAGACGGGGATGGGGCGGCTGCACGTCGTCACGATCTGGATCAGGCCGCTGGCGGGAACCGGAGATGAACGGCGGGAATTGGGGGCGTTGCACGAGCTGTTGCGGGAAGGGGGATTCGGTTATGAAATATGGGCGCTGGCGGGGGAATGGCACTGGACGGCGGACAACGGCGAGAAATCGCGGGCAGCCTATGACCGGGCGGCGGGAAGCCGCTGGGTAAGCCGGAGGTGGCAGGAAGCGTCGACGAGCGATGGACCAAGGACAAAGGACGAAGGACAAAACGCGGACGGGGAAGAGACGGACGCCATGAAACCAGGGGAAAGAAAAGAGGGTGGGGAGATGACCACGAAAGACACGAAGCACACGAAAAAAGGGACGGGGCCGGCGGCGGACGGTTCCGAGGCGGAAATCATACGTAAGGCCGACGCGGGGGATTGGAAATGGGAGGTTGGGCAACGGGTTCGCGTGAAGGATCGGGACGGCTATAATTTTGGCGGGAAGATCTGGGAGCGGGTGATTTTTCGGGGACGGCGGGTGTACCGGCTCGAAGGGCCGAGTTTCAGACTGCCGACGGACAAGGAGATTGAATGGGAGGAAGACGAGCTGGAGCCGATCCCGCAGCACCGAGCGGGGACGTGCCAGTACTGCGGCTGTGAAGACGAGCACGGATGCGAGGAGGGGTGCTCGTGGGTCGATCGAAAGCGGACGGTGTGCACCTCGTGCGTGGCGGAGGCGGAGACGGAGGCGAAGGCGAAGGGTGAAGGACAAAGGACAAAGGACAAAGGACGAAGGACAAAGGAGGACAAAGGACAAACTCCCGGAGAAACCACGGATGACGCGGATGGCGCGGATGGGGAAGAAGGATTGGCCACGAAAAACACGAAGCACACGAAAGGAAGCGGACAAGATGTCCGCGCTCCCAGTAGGTTGACGGCGATCCTGGACGGGTTGGCGGCGGAGACGGAGCGGGTTTACCTGGTGCCGCTGGACCAGATCGAGGCGCATCCGAAGAACCCGCGGCACATCAATATCGCCAAGCCGGACAAGGCGCTGCTGGAGCTGGCGGAGTCGATCAAGGCCCAGGGGGTGAAGGAGCCGGCGCTGGGGCGGCCTTTGCCGCTGCCGGAAGGACCGGGGACGAAGGACAAAGGACAAAATAAGATCCAGTTGGTGTTCGGGCATCGGCGCTGGCATGGCTGCCGGTTGGCGGGGGCGGCGTCGCTCAAGATGTACGTGCGGGAGATGGACGACATCGAGGCGCTGGAGCTGATGAGCCTGGAGAATTTGCAGCGCGAGAATCTGACGCCGCTGGAGGAGGCGGCGGGGATCCGCAACCTGACGGAGCTGGGGCGGACGCACGGGGAGATCGCGGCGGAGCTGGGCAAGCCGCTCAGCTTCGTGGCGCGGCGGGCGGCGCTCCACCGGCTGGACGAGCGCTGGGTCAGGGCGCGCCAGGGTGAGGACAAGCGCCTGGACGTGAGCGGCTGGGGAGCGAGCCACCTGGAGCTGGTGGCGTCGTTGCCCGCGGAGATGCAGGCCAAGCTGTACGGAGACCTGAGCGGGAGCCACTGGTGGGGAGGGGGCGGTCCGGGCGGCTGGAGCCTGGGCGAGCTGAGCCGCTTCATCGGCCAGGCGCTGCACCTGGTCAAGCTGGCGCCGTGGGGCGTCAAGGCGGAGGAGCTGGCCGGCGAGTGCGCCTGCCAGGTGTGCTCGCGGCGCAGCGGCTGCCAGCCCGAGCTGTTCGAGTCGCTGGCGGGGGAGGCCGCGGAGGACGAGGAGCGAGGGAATTGCAACGGGGAGATCGTGGGCAAGGACGACACGTGCCTGGATCCCAAGTGCTGGGAGCGGAAAATGGCGGCCTGGCTGGAGCGCAAGGCCGGGGAGCTGAAGGAGGAGCACGGCGACCAGGTCAAGCTGGTGCGGGAGAGTTACAGTCCGCCGAGCCCGGCGCAGGCGAAGGCCAATCCGCTGCTGGCCAAGACGGTGTACAAGGGCGACCTCCGGGCGGCCAAGAAGGGCGAGGCGGGGGCGTTCCCGATCTTGCAGGTGGAAGGAGCGGCGGCGGGCCAGACGCAGTGGATGAAGGCGGAGAGTTATGCCGCGAACAAGCCGGGACTGGCGGCGCCCAAGACGCTGGCGCAGAAGCGGAAGGAGCTGGAGGGGCGGCGGCTGATCAGGAGCTGCGAGGAGGTGATCGGGGAGCTGGAGCGGCTGATGGCTGACAATGGCAAAGGGATCGACCTGGAGAAACTCCCCGGCGGCTGGTTTCAGCGGACGATCGCGGTGGTGGTGCTGCGAGGCTGCCGGGCCCAGGGCGAGCAAAAGATCTGCTGCGCCAAGAACTTCCCGAAGGACATCGAGGCGCTGGCGGCTGACGTGCCCCGGCTGGATATGGCGCTGGTGGCGCGGGCGATGGACACGATGCTCCGGGAGTTGAACGATGATGTGAAATACAAACTTCACGAACAAGCGCAGAAGACGGCCGCGGCGATCTGCTGGGTGTGGGGCTGGCCGTGGGCGGCGTTCCTCAAGCGGGGCGAGGCGGCGATCCCGGAGCCGAAGGCGTGGGCGGCCCAGGAAAAGGACAAAGGACAAAGGACAAAGGACAAAGTGGGGAAGGGAGCGAAGGACGGCAGGGGGAAAGCGGGGTGGCGGGACGGGAAGGCGGCGGCGGCCGGGGAGCGGGAGGAGGACGAGGAGGAAGGAGAGGAAGAGGAAGGAGAGGAGTAGGAGAGGGAATTTCAGATTTCAGATTTCAAATTTCAGATTCTAACCACGGATGACACGGAAGGCACGGATAGGACGATGGTCAAAATTACGCGGCAGTGGGCGACGATGCGGACGTTGGCGGAGGAGCGGCACTTTGAATGCCTGGGAGGCAAGGTGCTGATTTATGCCCAGAGGTATAAGGAAGGCGGGGGACAGGTGATGCTGGAGGCGGGACGCAAGAGCCTGAGCGCGGGCGCGGCGATCGTTCTGGCGGCGACGCTCGATGCGGCGGCCCGATTCGTGGGGGGCGAGGAGGTGACGCCGGAGATGCTGAGCGTCGTGGAGCAAGTGGACGGGGGAAAGACAAAGGACAAAGGACAAAGGACGAAGGACAAAGGACAAAGGACTGAGGACGAAGGACTGAAGGCGGAGGCGAACGTAAATTAACCCGCGGGGGTGGACGCGATGGAGTGGACGCTGCAAACGGCGGGATGGCTGTGGGGCGCGGGCGTGCTGACGCTGCTGGCCGAGTGGGTGTATCAGGAGGGAAAACGGGCGGGGCGGGCGCAGTGGAAGCTCGAAGCCCGCAAGCTGCGCGAAGAGATCGAGGAGGTCCGGTACCAGGCGCGGGAGCTGAAGGACCAGAAGTGCGGGGCCTGGCGGACGGGGCCAACGGTGTGCCTGGTGTGCTGGACGCGGGGGGTGAGCGTGCGGCCGGTGTGCGTGGGCGTGATGGAGTGCCCCAGGTGCGGGGAGATGGCGATGATCGCGGCGGATGAATTAACCGCGGATGGCGCGGAGGGACGCGGATAACCACGAAAAACTCTGAAGACACGAAAAGGAGAAATGGAGATGGAAGGCAATGCGGACGGGGCCGGGCTGGCTTATTCGATTGACGGGGAGCAGTTCACGGACGACCTGGAGGAGCTGTTGACGGATTACATCGCCGAATTTGTGGAGCCGGGCGAGCCGCGGCCGCAGAAGGTGCCGGTCAAGATGGGGCAGGTGCGGCGCTTCAAGGCCAGCGAATTCGCCGGCGGCTGCGCCGAGCGGCTGCTGGACGAGCTGCGCGACAACGCCGGAGACAACGCGGGGGAGTTTGCCGAAAGCTGGCTGGAGGAGGTCGCGCCGGAGCAGGAGCGGGACCTGGAGGAGCGGCTTAAGCAGGCGCTGGACGAGTGGGCGGAGGCCCAAGGGCACCAGCCGCGGTTCTACCTGGTGGAAAAGGTAAAGGACGCCTAGGTCGACGTCGAGGAAGTGCTGGGGAAGGAAGCCGCGGGGCAGGCCACGGACTAAAACCACGGATGACACGGAGAGCACGGATGAATGAGGGCGAGCAAAACCACGGATCACACGGAGGGACGCGGATAATGGGGTGTAAACATCGGCGGATTGACCAGAATACCTTATGCTGCTTCGATTGCGGCGAGCTGGCGGCCAATCCGGGGAAGGAGCGGACGGGGGCGTCCGCGCTCCCAGGGGAGGGCCGCACGGGGCGATGGGTGCCGACGTTCAGCGGGGGGAAGGTGTGGCCGCGGGAGCCGCGGGCCGAGGAGATCAGGATCGAGGACATCGCCCACGGGTTATCCATGCTGTGCCGGTATACCGGGGCAACGCGATGGTTTTATTCGGTGGCGCAGCACTCGGTGTTGGTGGCGCGGGCCTGCCGACCGGAGAACAAGGGATGGGGGCTGCTGCACGACGCAGCCGAGGCCTACCTGGGCGACGTGAGCGCGCCGATCCGGGCGATGTTCAAGTATTGCGAATTCGATATGGCAGAACTTCGACTGCTGGAAGTGATCGGGGTTAAGTTCGGACTGGAGCCAGGCTGGAAGAATTTGCTACCTCAGGAGGTAGTCGAGGCGGACTTGAGGATCCGGATCAACGAGAAGCGCTTGCTGCTGAATGGGGCGCTGAGCTACATCGAGCCGCACGAGCTGGCGCTGGAGCGGCTGAAGATGGGGGAGATCGAGATGTGGAGTCCGGAGGTGGCGGAGGGGATGTTCATGAGTGAGTTCCGGAGGATATTCAAGGATTTTTAACCACGGATGGCACGGATGGGCACGGATAAGGGATTTTAACCACGGATGGCACGGATGGGTGCGGATGGGGAAAATGTTACAAATTTTGGCGAAACGGGGTTTGGCGTAACAAATGGACGGAGACCGGGTGAGTTGCCTGATGCTGATGGTGGGGCTGAACCGGGAGGAGTTCGCGGCGCTGCTGGGCGTGGAGCGGATGACGGTGTGGCGCTGGGAGCAGGGGCGGGCCAGGCCGCGGCGCGAGCAGGCCGAGCTGATGGAGCGGCTGTGGCGGGCGCTGCTGGAGCTGGCCGAGGGGGAGGCGGGGGAACTGGTGCTGGCGGCGCTGGAGCAGCGGGACCGGGCGGGGTGGTGGCGGGGGTGGATCGAAGGACAAAGGACAAAGGACGAAGGACAAATGGCCGGGATGGTTGGGAATGAGTGACCACGAAACACACATGACACGAAATAAATGGAAAGTAAACCGGGATTTGCGG
>Ga0247841_10001298_pt1 | contig 57734 bp, 36 predicted proteins | sample LaCruzMarch2015__2_FD_192410 | JGI IMG/M metagenome (GOLD analysis project Ga0247841, IMG submission 192410) | Freshwater microbial communities from meromictic Lake La Cruz, Castile-La Mancha, Spain - LaCruzMarch2015_18m | ecosystem: Environmental > Aquatic > Freshwater > Lake | place: Spain... | reverse complement strand
TCACACCCGATGATTCATTTGCTTTTTTCTGACGGATTATCCAATCAATCTTCTTCTTTGTCAACTTCATTGTAGAGTTCGTTTCGGACTCAACATTTGATATAGGAAATACTTTCAGGACTGTACATAGTGTTATGGGTATCGTTTTTCATATGAAAACGGCTGCGCCGTTTTCATGTCCGTATTTTTTCACCGTTGCCGGCTCATCGGCGGTTAGTAAGAAAACGGACATGATGCTCGCGTGCCACAAGCATACAGATGAAAATTCCGGACGGATTTTCATAGGATACAGTCAAGCCGACTTTCATCACAGCTTTCTTGAACCGGAACGGTTCATTAAGGTTTTTTTCCTCAAATGGACCACATATCAGCAATGATACACGCATTAATGTGTGCCGGGGCAGATTACTGATTACGTATGAGTAGTAACCGGAACGAATCAGGCACGCACATCTTACTGGTGCTGATTGTTACCGCAACGATGATCGTCTTCTGGTCATTTCTGGATGTGGTGGTACTTGCCATGTCCCTTGCCGTTGTACTTATGCCCCTGCACCATTACTGTTCAACTTATATGCGGCGGGGAATTTCTGCGGGTCTTGTCACCATAACCGTTTTTTTAATCTTTATCGCGAGTCTTTTTTTTGCCATCAGCATCCTTTCGGCAAACAGCGATACACTTCGTGAGATTATTAATACCATTACACTCTGGATAAACAACCCGGCGACCAGTCCCAATGTTTTCGGCATCCAGTTTGACCGCACGCAGGTTTCCGGTTGGCTTGAGGCATCAAAAACGCTGTATACCAGTTACCTGCAGACCACGATCGATTCACTACCCCCGCTCCTGTTCAGGATACTGGCCTTTTTTTTGTCACTCCATATCCTGCTGCTTTATGGGGAAGCGTTAAAGGATCGGGTGATGATGAGGGTGCCGGGTTCCCTGCAGGGGCACATACAAAAAATGTGTGATGTAACCGTTGACACCCTGTATGCCATCTATATCGTGCAAGTAGCGATTACCGCCATTACCTTTGTAGCAGCTATCCCATTTTTCTATATACTCGGGTACGGACACGTCCTGTTTTATTCCTTCCTCTGCGCATTCTGTGAGCTCATTCCGGTACTGGGATCATCTGTTGTCTTTATCTTCATGGGCACCTATGCATTCTCCATTGGGGATATCCGTGGGGTTCTCCTCCTGTTCTTTTTAGGATATATCGGTATCTCCGCATTTCCGGAATTATTCATCCGCCCTGTACTGATGGGGCGTCGTCTTCGTCTCAACCCGCTTATCATGCTGGTCGGATTTTTTGGGGGAGTGATCACTATGGGTGTTGTTGGGTTTGTTCTCGGACCGGTCATTATCGTCCTCTTCTTCACCGGCTTGCGTATCTTTCTTGCAGAGAGAAAATCGGCACAACAACCTCCCGAATGTGTACCTCCACCCTAAAAATTGCTTTATTCCTGTTCGCGTAAAACCCCTGTTGAGGTCTGCGATCAAACGGTAAGGCGGCTAAAAAATCGCGAATGCGATTTTTATGCCAATTCCCGATAAGCCGACGATGGCACCAACATACGCAATGAAAATGCCGCGAGCCGTTTTCATAAAAACCACCGATGAGCTGACGACAGTCCAAACATGCGGGCATGAAAATGGCAAAAGCCATTTCCTATGAAAATAGGGGGAGCCATTACGGTTCAGGTAAGCCGTGATGAAAGTCGGCTTGCCGACTTTCATGCTAAAGAGAAAGCATTATACCTTATTTCCGTTGACCGGTAATGAAGTGATGCTCAAGAACTATTTTGCCATGCCCGGGATCGTCAAATCGATGGGTCTGGTATTTGGCGATATCGGGACGAGCCCCATCTACACCTTCACCGCCATCTTTCTTTTGATTCCCCCCACCCAGGATAATGTTATGGGCATTTTGTCCCTCATCATCTGGACTCTCACCATCCTTGTCACTGTTGAATATGCATACCTCGCCATGCACCTCGGTAAGAAGGGTGAGGGCGGGACAATCGTGTTAAAGGAGATCCTGTTGCCATTGTTGAAATCCGGTAATCAGGTTGCGTTCGTTTCGCTCCTTGCCATTGTCGGCATCTCCCTTTTTATTGGCGATGGCGTTATCACTCCTGCCGTCAGCATTCTGTCAGCCGTGGAAGGTATTCTCCTTATTCCGGGTCTTGAGAATACTGCCCAGACAGTCCTGATGCTTATTGCCGGGATCATTGCAATCGGTCTCTTTGCACTTCAGGCAAAAGGGTCGGACCGCGTCGCATGGGCATTTGGTCCCGTGATGATCGTCTGGTTTGCCGTACTTGCCGTATCCGGATTTGTTGCGCTCCTCTATGCTCCGCAGGTGCTCCTTGCGATTAACCCGATGTATGGCATCCATTACCTGACCAGTCATGGGATTGAGGGTTTTCTCATCCTCTCATCGGTTATTCTCTGTGCCACCGGTGGTGAAGCGCTCTATGCCGATATGGGGCATCTGGGACGTGCACCAATCCTCCGTGCATGGTATCTCGTGTTCATTGCACTTACCATCAACTATCTCGGGCAGGGTGCGTTTCTTATCACAAATCCCGGGGCGCACAATATTCTCTTTGAGATGATCTTTTCTGAGGCAAAAATGCTCTATATCCCATTCCTTATTCTTTCCATTGTGGCAACGGTCATCGCTTCGCAGGCAATGATCTCCGGGATATTTTCCATCGTATACCAGGGGGTCACCACCCGGATTTTGCCGCTCCTTCGAATTGAGTACACTTCAACGAAACTGCGGTCTCAGATTTATATTGATGTCGTGAACTGGCTTTTACTCGCCTCGGTAATTCTTGTCATTCTCATATTCAAAACATCGACCAACCTCACCCATGCATACGGGCTTGCCGTGAGTGGAACGATGGCAATTACGAGTCTCTTGATCATCTGGATTTTTGTGCTCCGCGGGGATATCATTAAAACCCTGATTGCTTTAGGAGTGCTCTGTGTGAACATTGTGTTCCTCCTTGCAAACCTGCATAAAATCCCTTATGGAGGCTACTGGTCACTTGTTATTGCTGCAATCCCGTTTGCTATTATCCTCATCTATGTGACTGGGCAAAAGCGGCTGGCGAGTGTCCTCTCTCCTGTTCCGCTTGATGAGTTCCTCTTAAAGTTCAACGAAGTGTACAATTCGATAAACCGGATCTCTGGTTCTGCACTGTATTTCGCACGGGATTTCCGTCGTATCCCCCAATACATCCCCCGTACGATGTTCACGAATAACATCATCTATGAAGAGAATATTATCGTCTCAATTATCAGGACCGAGCAGCCTTTCGGGGTGACGTGGGGGATGACCCGCGAACTTTCGGCTGGGCTATCCATCTTTGAAATCTACCTTGGGTATATGGAGATCGTTGACATCTCCACAATTCTAAAGGAAGCTGATATCGATGAAAAGACGATCTTCTACGGGATGGAGGACATTGTGACAAACCACATTCTCTGGAGGATTTTCGGTGCGATCAAACACCTGACGCCTTCGGTCGTGCAGTTCTACCGGCTTCCGGCAGATAAGATACACGGTGTTGTTACCCGGGTCGAGATGTGATCAGGATCGTTTTTTTTGCCACGATCGAGTCCCCGATACGCTCTTAATACACCCGGACAAATATTACGGATGCGCGAGGGTTGCCGAGCCTGGTCAAAGGCGCTGGATTTAGGGCCTCATCAAGAGACTTGGCACTAAACTCGCTAAAAAATTATTGTGCGTGGATATCCGAGCCCGGTCAAAGGAGTGGGATTTAGGGTCCCATCTCGCAGGAGTTCGCAGGTTCGAATCCTGCTCCACGCATTTTTTATTTGCCGCGTACTTTCACCCATGAGCACTGAGAAACGCCGTAAAATTACCTTGGCGCGGGTTCTCTCCTGTGCCGTCAACATTATAGGAGTTACGCAAAATGCATCGGCGTATCAAGGTTTGGCAACGTCAAATAGCAATATCTATGAAGAGTATATCGAAATCAGTTATCGAAATGGTTGATCTGCGTAAGTCCTACATTAGAGGGATGGAACACAAAACATCCATTCAATTTTGGGAGTGTAACACATTTTGCTAAAAACGCCTATACTGAGAGAAAATCAAAAGATATGAGACACGCACAATAGCGAAATCATTCACGCACGAGCACGCACGAGAGTGGTTGAGAGTGAACAATCTCAAAAACGAAAAAAAGGATTGAAAATGCATATTATTTTTTCTCGTCATTCTCCGGATCAACGGCAGAATGTGTGCGCACTGTGCGAAAGACACCTATGACAATTGATGCAACCGCCAATAACGAAAGCCCGATAATTGCGTAGATGATGTAGTTGAAATTCTCCTGGACAATGGGGATGCTGCCAAAGAAATATCCTGCCGAAATGAACGCACAGATCCACAGTACGCCACCGATCACGTTGTACGAGAGGAACCAGCGATAGCTCATCTTACCGACACCGGCAAGGAACGGTGCGAATGTGCGGATGAAGGGAACAAACCGTGCGATCACAATCGTCAGCCCGCCGTACCGTTTGAAGAACTCTTCTGTCTTCTCCAGATGGTCTCGGCGGACTACGGAGTACTTATTCTCCAGCACCTTCATTCCCACCGAATGCCCGATCCAGTAATTCGCCGTATCGCCGAGCACCGCAGCAAGAATGAGGGTGATAATCAGGAGTTCGATATTGAGATACCCCGTCCCCGCAAGTGCTCCTGCAACAAACAGGAGCGAGTCTCCGGGCAGGTAGGGCATTACGACAAGCCCGGTCTCGCAGAAGATGATTGCGAACAGGATCAGGTACGTCCAGAACCCATATGACTCGATGATCCCGGGCAGGTACTTATCGAAGTGGATAACAAGATCGATAAGGAAAAAGAATGGATCCATTACCGGTTATATTTGGGTGCATACCATAAATGGATTCGTGGAGATATAGGCAGGGTCTTTGCGATACGTCTTTTAATTCTCATCATTCGATTCAGACAGAGTCCTGCACCGGAGGGGAGTATGATCAGGTACAGGTGTAATCCGGACACAGCCATATCCACCTATTGTGATACGACAGCCTAATAAAATCGTTGCAGAAAGTGAAAATTAACAAAAACTGGATTCAGGTCACAATGGCAAAAGCACTTTTTTAATTGGAACGGCTCAGCACGGGTGTTACCCAACGAATTCAGCCCCATCACCCCTCTGCCTCATCCACATCCCTTATCATTTCCGGCTCCAAACATCTTCAGTACCGTGACAGAATTCCAGCTGACATCCACATTTCCCCCTGCCGGTTCACAGCCGGAGGCAATACGACAGTTGGTTGCCGGGCTTAAAGAGAACCAGCAGTGCCAGACGCTCTTAGGTGTCACCGGCTCCGGGAAAACCTTCACGATGGCAAACGTGATCGCGGCATTGCAGAAACCCACGCTTGTCATCGCCCACAACAAGACACTTGCCGCCCAGCTCTACCAGGAGTTCTGCGATTTTTTCCCCCACAACCGGGTCGAGTATTTCGTCTCGTATTATGATTACTACCAGCCCGAATCCTACATCCCGGCAAAGGACCAGTATATCGAAAAAGACTCCGCAATCAACCCTAAAATCGAGCAGCTGCGTCTCTCCGCCACCGCGTCCCTTGTCAACCGCAGCGATGTAATCGTTGTTGCATCCGTTTCCTGCATATTTGGGCTCGGCAACCCCGAGAACTTCCGGAACATGGGCTTCGAACTGGTTGTCGGGCAGACGATTTCACGCAGCGATATTATGAGCAAACTCCTTGACATCCAGTTCGAGCGAAACGATCTCGAGCTTATGCCCGGCAGGTTCCGGGTAAAGGGGGACACGATCGATATCATACCCGGGTATTTCAACGATATCATCCGGGTCGAGCTGTTCGGGAACCAGATCGAGCGGATCATGGAGGTAGACAAGAACACCGGTACCAGACGCGAGGAGTTAAAATATTTTTATATCTACCCAGCCAGGCACTTTGTCGTTCCGGAAGAGTCCAAAAAAGCGGCGATCGTGTCCATCCGAAAAGAGTTGTCAGGTGCGCTTCCGCATCTGGACATGATAGAAGCTCACCGGCTCGAACAGCGGACGAATTATGATATCGAGATGATCGAAGAGACCGGGTATTGTAAGGGCATCGAGAACTACTCGCGTCATTTTGACGGTAGACGACCGGGCGAGAAACCCTACTGCCTGCTCGACTACTTCCCGGAAGACTTCCTTGTGATCATCGATGAGAGCCACCAGACCATCCCGCAACTGCATGGCATGTACAACGGTGATCTGTCCCGCAAGAAAACGCTCGTGGATTACGGGTTCCGGCTCCCGAGCGCGCTCGACAACCGCCCGTTAAAGTTTGTCGAGTTCGAGCAGTACATGGGACAGGTGGTCTTCGTCTCTGCAACTCCCGGACCTTACGAGATCAGGCACTCGGCACAGGTCGTCGAACAGATCATCCGCCCGACCGGGCTTGTGGATCCGAACGTGGAAGTACGCCAGACCGAGGGGCAGACCGATGACGTGATCCGCGAAGTAAAAAAGACAGTTGCCCGTGGCGACCGGGTGCTTATCACAACGCTCACAAAAAAACTCGCAGAAGAACTCTCCGAGTACCTTGCCGACCGTGGCATCCGGACCCGGTACCTCCACTCAGAGATCCAGACGCTGGAGAGGAGCGAGATCATACGAGAACTACGACTCGGCAAATTCGACGTGCTCGTCGGGATCAACCTGCTCCGTGAAGGGCTTGACATCCCCGAGGTTGGGTTTATCGGCATCCTTGATGCGGATAAGGAAGGTTTTCTCCGGGATGCAAAGAGCCTGATACAGATCATCGGGCGGGCGGCACGAAACGTAAATTCGAGGGTGGTGCTGTATGCCGATACGATGACCGACTCCATGAAGGCGGCGATCTCCGAGACAAAGCGGCGCCGCGAGATGCAGGTTGCCTATAACAAGGAGCACCACATCATCCCGCAGACGATTATAAAACCGGTAAAGGAGAAGGAAGTTGAAGTCAAAGACACAAAGCATGTGCCTAAAGCGGAGATCCCAAATGTCGTGATAGAACTGGAAAAACAGATGCGGGACGCGGCGGAGAACCTCGACTTTGAACGGGCGATTGCACTCCGGGACCAGATAAAAAAATTGAACGAACGGTTAAAAAGTGCGGGCAGGCATCCATAATCTTCCGCAATTCATGTATGCCTATTCAAGTATGCGGGTAAAAATGTGAGATACCGCAGGGTAACATACGAACCAGGCACTGCATTCCGGTTGCCTTATCCGAACCCCCACTGGGCGAGGGTCGTACGAGAGGGATCGACATCATTCCAGTCCCAGCCGAGCGCCTCGATAATACGGGAGATAGGTTGCTGGATGGTCTTTTCAAGCATCAGTTCCAGATCGGGAACGAACTCTTTTGGCACCTGGTCCCCGTACTCAAAGCAGAGCACATCGGTCTTCGGGTACTTCCCGGTCACCGCCTTGATATAGATCCGCTTGGGCTTGCTCCCCTTGCCAAACTTCGTGTGCAGGTACTGGTTTGCGTATTTTGCGCCCCGCACCTGTATCTCGTCGGTATCGTACTTGTCGAGCGATTTGCCGATCCCGCCCGGAATGCCGATCTCGTCAAGCGAATATTTACCGGTGCGATATTTGGTGATGACATCTGACAGGTACGCCTTCACACCGTCGTATCCCTCTCCTGCGAGGATCATCCCCATCACTTTTGTCTGGACTACTTTTGTGACCTGCGGGGTATCAGAGCGGCGGATCTCAAAACCGACAATGTCGACCTGGTTCACCGCCTTTCCCTCTTTCCAGACGAGCTGCCCTGCATACCGTTTCTTTTTTCCTGCCTGGAAAAACCGTGCATAGATCTTTTCAAACTTAATCGAGAAGTAGTGGGTATCGGCGTTCAGTTCACGTTTCGCAAACTCCTTGTAACTCTCGTTTAAGTGCTTTTCGATAGTTAGTGCAATTGCAATGGTCTCTTCCAGTTTTAATGGTGGGAGGTGCACCATGCAGGAATCCGTGTCACCATAGATCACCGTGTGCCCTTCTTTTTCTATGACCCGGCGTGTATGTTCAATGATTGCCCTGCCAACCGAGGTTACTGCCGCGCCGATCTCACGGTCAAAGAGCCGGAACCGGGTATAGCCTGAAACACCATAGTAGGTGTTCATGATCACCTTGAGTACGTTCTGCTGCATGTCGTAGGTAATGTATTGCGGTGAGCCAAACGGGAACTTGTTACGCAGCAATTTTTTATCGTCACGCTCTTTAAGGAGTTCAGACAGGATGCTCCGGGTCAGACCGTCCGGCTGTTTTTTGAACCGGATCCCGTTTGGGGCGACCAGTTCGCCGTTTGGATCTTTTGTCTCGGGTGACGCATTGATCGTCATCATCGCCATCGGGTAGAGCGATTTTAAATCCAGCACAACCACGTTCTCCCGTACACCCCTGCTTGGTTCAAAGACGGTCGCGCCTTCAAACTCTTCGGCATTTGCAAATCCCTTTGACGGGAGTACAAATGTGCCATGCGCTTTTCGTAAGATATACACATCGATAACGCTTGAGGAGTTGAGCGTCCTGTCAAGGGGGCAGCCGACATAGCGGGCGATCTCCCGGTAGAACTCGATGATGTTGTCTTTTTTGTTGATTTTGACGCACAGTTCCACATCCTTGAAGTTGTATTCGACTAAGAGCGCAGGCTGGTCTCTCCAGAGATCTGAAATTGTCCCGGTGTAGCGCACCTTGGACTCGCCCAGTTCCTCTTTAGCTATCGCATCAAGCCGGTATGATTCTTTTTGTGAAGAATGCATCTTCTTGTATGCAGAAAGAAGATCAAAGAGCACTCGCCCGCGCAGTGCATTCCGCTCCGTCATCCCCTGCAGGCGTGCGAGGATTTCAGACCTTAGTCCCAGCCTCTCCATCCTGCCGGTAATATAGGGCATATCGAACTCGATAAAATTCCAGCCGGAAAGCACATCCGGGTCACGGGCAGCGATGTACCCGGCAAATGCCCTGAGCATCGCTGTCTCATCAGTGCAGGTGCAGACAGTGTGGGTGCCTTTTTTAAAACAACCATTTGTCATTCCCCCGTTCCTCTCCTGTGCAGTAATGCCTGCCGGCGTCCCTGCCGGGGAGAGAAGGAACGTCGTGTAATCGTTTTCAAACGAATCCCAGCTCGTGATGCAGATGATCGCATCGCGTTCTGTATCCGGAAAACCCCGTTCGTCCTCGCACTCGATATCGATCATGCAGAGACGGGCAGGTGCATCCACATGTATGGGTGACAGGACTTGGTAGTCTACCCGGGAAGCGGGTGCTGACACTGCACCGGTTAGACCGGAATCGATCATAAACCGCGTGGCAAACGGGATGTCTGCTTCGAAATGCCGGTACCGGTCCCGCACATCCCGCACATCGCCCGGGCGCTGGGTGTACAGCCGGCGAAGCGGTTCGCCACGGATCGAGCGGTAGGTGGTCCCGGGTTCTACAGTAACCTGGGACGGGTGGGCGGTGCCCGTCACTTGATCTGCCGGCACGTAAAAATATGGCTGGAACCCGGTCACGTCAAGACGGACTGCCTTTCCCTGTACATTCCTGCCGAAGATATGGATGATGGATCCTTCCGGGGAATTGCTGTATTCGACTTGGTTAATCGTAATATTTACCGTTCCTGTGTGGTCCAGCGTGCCGGGTATAGTCATGCAGTCATCGGAATGGATTGCCTCTGTTGCCATGTCAGCGCACCGCAAGCTGGCACAAGTCAGTGGCAAATTTTCCCGCCTCGTCCATCTTTGTCTGCTCCCATCCGTCCAGTTGCCATTCTTCAATTGCGCAAATTCCGTCACGATTCACCCGGACCGGTACACCAAGCGAGCACCCGTCGATCCCGTACTCGCCGTCAAGAACGGATGAACAGGTGATTCGTTCGCCTGTATTATCAAGAACCATGTGAATGAGATGGACGATGTGGAGCACAGGACCATATACCGTGCCTCCTTTTCCCCGGATTACTGCCATGCTTGCACCGCGAAGCTCTAAAAGGATATCCTCCCGCTGCGTTTCCGGGACGGGTGCAGCAAGTGTCGAAAAGACCGGTACCTGATGCTCGCCATGTTCGCCAAGAACGTATGGAACACCGGTGATCTCTCTGTTCTGGAGCGCGAGACCGAACCGTGCGCTGTCCAGTTGTCCGCCAAAACCAATGCACCGCTCACGCCCGATTCCCGTCTCATGACAAAGATAAAAATTATTTACATCCATCGGATTTGTGACGGTGATAAGGACTCCGGAAAACTCCGCGAGCAGTGCGGCGCATTCCTGTGTCGCGGGTAAATTCACATTGAGGAGATCGGCACGGGTTTTTACGGACGGATTCCTCGGCAGTCCCGCGGCAAATACACAGATGTCCGCGCCGCGCAGATCTTTTTTTTCTGTGGATATGGAGGTCTGTAACCCCGTATGCTGGAGATCAAGCACCTGTGCCTTTAAGAGGGCAGGATTATGGTCATACAGGACAAGTTCATCGACAATTCCCAGCGATGCGGCAAGGTAGGCAACTTCCCCTCCAATCCTGCCAACCCCGAAAACCGCAAGACGCGCCATTGGATACAATATGGGTATGCTAATAATAAATAACGCCTATTTCCTGATGGATGGTTGTGATCAGACCGGGACCGGTTACGGTGGGGGGTGCGGCGCTGGAGAACCATCTCCTGCTCGCTGCCGGTGTGCTGGGGACGACCGGGGCGTCGCTGTCGAGGATGCTTACGCTGGGCGCTGGCGGTGTCGTCACGAAATCGATCGGTCCGGTGCCAAAAGAGGGGCATGCAGGACCGTGCGTAGCGGTGCTCGACGATGGTATCCTGAATGCGATGGGTCTGCCCAATCCCTCAAAGGATTTTGTTGAAGAGATCACGCCGCTGGCACAAAAACCGGTGATTGTAAGCATTTTCGGAGGAAAACCGGAGGAATTTTCCACTGTTGCCAAGTGGTTTGCCGGTAAAGTTGCGGGATTTGAGCTGAACCTTTCCTGCCCCCATGCAGAAGGGTACGGGGCAGCGATCGGCACGGATCCCGCACTTGTTGAAGCCTGTACCCGTGCGGTAAGTATTACCGGTATCCCGACTTGGGTGAAACTTACGCCCAATGTTACGGACATTACTTCTATTGGCAGGGCCGCAGAGCGGGGCGGTGCAACAGCAATCGTTGCGGTTAACACGGTAAAAGCGATGCGCATCTCGACGGCACTGCGCCGCCCGGTGCTGGGGAACCGTTACGGAGGGCTGTCAGGAAATGCAGTCTTTCCGATTGCCGTCCGCTGCGTATATGAACTCTATGAAACATGCAAATGCCCGATTATCGCGTGCGGGGGGATTTCAACCGCAGACAATGTTATCGAGATGATGATGGCGGGTGCGCAAGCGGTGGAGATCGGGAGCGCGGTTTACCGGGACGCACACATTTTCGAGACGATAAAGAACGAACTCTATGCAAAGAACGGGGTGTCACCGGAAGAGATCGTGGGGTGTGCTCATGAGTGACGGGTTGCCGAAACCGGTAACAATTGCCGAGATAAAAAGTGAAACTCCAACGATCCGTACATTTTTTTTCGACCATACATTTGCATTTGAACCCGGGCAGTTTGTAATGGTCTGGGTTCCCGGAATAGATGAGGTGCCGATGGCACTCTCCTCAAAAAATAGCATAACTGTCCAGAAAGTTGGTGATGCGACCAGCGCGATGTTTGACCTTCATCCTGGAGATTCACTCGGCATCCGTGGACCGTTCGGGAACGGGTTTTTTAAAGGTGAAAAAATGCTTGCGATTGCCGGCGGGGTTGGTGCAGCTCCACTCCTCCCGCTTGCACGTACCGACTGTGTCATGACACTCCTGTTAGGCGCCCGGACCGAAAAAGAACTCCTTTTTGTCGATATGCTCGACGAGTACACTGATGTTATCATCGCAACCGATGACGGAACACTCGGTTTTCAGGGATTTGTTACTGCCTTAATGGACGACTTAAACCTTGGTGCGTATGACCGGATTGCGGTCTGCGGTCCTGAAGTGATGATGCGATCAGTGCTCGCAAATGTTGACGAAAAAGGCATAGCCACAAAGACCGAGTTCTCGCTCCACCGGTACATGAAGTGCGGGGTTGGGATCTGCGGGTCCTGTTGCATTGATCCTTCGGGAATGCGGGTCTGCCGGGACGGTCCCGTCTTTACCGGAGATATGCTCAAAAAAAGTGAGTTCGGGCATTACATGCGTGATGCCAGCGGAAGAAAGAAGAAAATTTAAAAAAACCCTGATGGACCATGACGGTTCTGGTGAGCCATGATGAAAGTCAGCTTACCGACTTTCATGCCAAACCAGATGCGCATGTTCAATTTGTGTGGGTACATGCAAAGCGACCAAGTTTCTATCCTAAACGTGAGTTACCAAAAAGGACAGAAAGAGTAACCCTCTACAAATAATGCAGGTTTACCTGTGGCTGCGCAATCAAATCTTATGGGATGGTGTATTAATCCGCTCAAGTTCGTCAATCTTGTTGATGTTCGTGAATGTTTTTAAGGCCGGATCATATACTTTTAACTCGTCAACCGGGATGAAAAGGGAGTTTAAGGACTGGACCATGGTACGCAGAGATAAGGAATCGTGGCTCTCTAGGTACGAGAGGAGTGCAGCTCTCCGGTAGACTGCATGAAGGGGTTCGAGCATATCAGGATTCCAGCAGGGAATTGCTGCATCATATTCCCCGATAGAATCAAAAAGGTGTGCAACAACAGAGGAATCAACACATGGCATATCGCAAGCGGAGACGAACACAAGATCTCCTTTTGCCGCAAGTGACCCTGCGTGAAGTCCCCCGACAGGACCGATCCCCGGTCTGATATCCGAAATGCACCTGACCCCGTTGATCTGGTTGAAACGCTGGCATTGCGCCTCGTCCCGTGCGACAAGGATAACCTCATCAACGACATGGAAGAGGGAAGTGAGAAGCCGATCGATGAATGTTTTACCCTGGTACTGGAAAAAGTATTTTTCCTTGCCGTTCACCCGCAGTGCCTGTCCGCCCACAAGGATTATTGCAGATCTCACGAGTGCTCTCCAGATATGATGCAGGATTCGCGGAACCTTATGCTGTCACCGGTAATCATATTAAATGGTGTGGAATTGCCTCGCTCCCACCGTTCAGTAACTTTGGCGCTATTGATGAAATCAATTTCTGTGCGAAAACCACGGGAAATTTCCTGCCACAAATTCAGGGTAACCTTCCCTAAGTCAGCGAGTGTCATGTTCATACATGATAAAAAAATTTCGTCATAAGGTTTTTTGATTTTCACAAAGAAACGGACATGTTGCTCGTGTGCCACAATCATACAAGATGAAAATCCCAGACGGATTTTCGCAAGGAATTGCCTGCATTGTGGAATCATGTGACAGTCCGGTTGTTTGTGTGTTTTAAGACACCCTTCTTTTCCATCGCGATCAATGTCTCTTTAATCTCGACAGCCGGAGAAAATCCCCCGATGCCGTGAGCTGCCACAATCCGGTGACATGGCACAACAAGCGGAGTCGGGTTGTGCGCCATCGCACGCCCCACAACCCGTGGAGAGGTACCCGCTGTTGCAGCAATCTGCCCGTACGTGGCAGTGCTTCCATAAGGAACCGCCTGCACCGCACGGTAGATCCGGGTAGAGACTGTATCTTCGTCAATGGCAATTGTCCCAAGAAGAGAGAGATCGACTACCTGTCCACCGCAATATTTCCGGATTACTTCAGGAACATTTCCCGGTATTCCGGTTGTCGCGAACCGTATTCTGTGGATGGTTGTGCCACTCCACCAGACATGGACATACCAGAGCCCGAGCCGGCATGAACCCCCCTTCACTTCCATCGTGCAATCCCCTCGCGGAACCGTGCCAGATCGCACTCGATCATCTCCTCCTGTATCCATGCGGGGAGTGCCGATCGCACCCTTTTTTCCAGGAACCGGCGTTCCCCCAGCACCAGAACGCCACGGTCTTCAGGAGTGCGCAGCACCCGCCCGAGCGCCTGCAGTGCACGGTTGATCGCCGGAAGCGTGTAACAGAGGAATTCACCCTCCTCCCCGTACTTGTGCCGGAAGTACTCGATGACCATCTTTCGCACCCGGGTGAAGGGCGCAAGCGGGAGCCCGATCACCATTGCACCGTTCAGCATCTCGCCCCGGTAGTCGAGCCCTTCGCTCCATTTCCCGCCGCAGACGGCAAACATGACTCCTGACTCGCCATGCGCCGGCAGGGTCAGGAACTCGGCAAGGGCGGAACCTGCACCAACTGCATCCCGTGGTTCAATGAATACTCTTCGGCGTCTGAGTTGAGGTGTTGCAAGTGCGGCATACGATTCTAGGATATTGTAACTCGGGAAATATATGGCGCGGTTCCCTTTGAGCGCTGCAAACGCCGTGATGTAATGCACGATCTTTTCAGTGTTCTCAGTACTCTGCCGGAGTGAGAATGCCGTCGTAATATCCCCTGCCGTAAAGATGAGCCGGTTCTTTTTGGGGAAAGCGTTAGGCAATGCCAGTGTCGCCACCGCTGCATCATTAAAATAGAGCCGCCGGTAACTTTCGACCGGAGAGAGCGTCCCGGAGATCATGATGCAGCAGGCATGAGCCGCGCAGATCTCGGTGAGTGAGGCGGTGGGATCGATGTTTCTTACCAGAAGGGTGGTTCCGTTTTCATCTTTCCGGTAAATCGTAAGATATGCAGGGTCACGGGCTGACTGCGAGAGCCGGTACATGAATGTAGTCAGGCGTTCGATCGCAGTTTCGCGGTACTCGCCTGCCTTCTGGTTCCGGTCGCGGATAGCTTCTGCAAGTCCCATGAGCTCATCCACAATCTCCTCCATGTCCTTCCACAGCGAACCCTTGACGATCATACGGTCGAAGATTAACGGATCGAACCAGTCTTCAGCTTCAGTTGAGTTCCCAATCCCTCGTATGAACTCGGTAAGCCGCGGGAGCACGTGCTGCACCGCTTCCGCTCCCTTGTGGCGTTTCTTCATACCCGAGAGCTCGCGGGATGCCTGTTCAAGGTCCCGTTCGACAAGTTCGACGCTCTCGATCGACTGGATCGCATCCCCGCAGTTGTGTGCTTCATCGATCAAGAGGAGCACATCCACCGGTTCGATGTTGAGGCTTCCATAGAGCTGGTCGCGGATCTCCCGGTTGAAGAGATGGTGGTAGTTTAAAATGACAACATCCGCGCTCTTTGCTGCATGCATGGACAGCTCGTACGGGCAGACATCCCCCGCGAGCCCTGCAAGTTGCTGTGGCGGGACCGGGTCAGCGAGCACGCGATCGGCTTTGGTGCGGAGCACGGGGGAAGGCACCATCTTTACTCCACCGGCATCCGATGGGACAAACACCCGGCTGTGAATGAAATACGGGCAGATAATTGGATGCTCAGTATCCATCCGGCGGATCTGCTGGATGATGAACGGATCTTTTGCCGGGATGAGCGCCCCTTTCTCCGCCCGGTCCCGCATGAGTGTCGTAGAGAATGCCTTCACTCCTTCACACCTGCGGTATACATCCCCTTCCCCGCCAAGCGGGCACATGCTCTTCTTACCGACAAGGTAAACCGTCTTAAGCTTCGGCTGTTTCTTTTTTATGAGCGCCAGTTCCCGGATAAAAGTAGTGAGCTGGCTTATAGTGCGCACGGCGATAACAACCTTCCTGCCATTCCTTTCTGATAGGAGTGACGCGACTACGCTCGATTTACCGCTCCCGGTCGGGGCATCGATCATCGCGATGCCCCCGTTACGGGCAACCTGCGAGACGAATTCCAGCATGCGCCGCTGGTTCGGGCGGTATTCCGTGTACGGGAAGAAGGCATCGAATGAGTCCATTATGTACACATTTGTCCGGGCTCTTTTTATTATGGACTAACACAGATCTGTTCTCATGGCAGTCCACCCCATTGATTTCCGGTACGGAACCCACGAAATGCGTGCCGTCTGGAGCGAGGAGAACCGGTTCATTTGCATTGTCGCTGCAGAAGTTGCACTCGCAAAAGCAGAAGCGGCGCACGGCATGATCCCTGAATCTGCCGCCGCAGACATTGAAAAGAACGCAAAGAACGCGTCGCTTGCCCGGGCAAAAGAGATCGAGGCAGAGATCAGTCATGACATGATGGCAATCGTAAAATCGATCTCCGAGGTTTGTGGCGAACCCGGACGGTGGATCCATTACGGTGCGACCTCAAATGATATCCTCGACACGGCAACCGGGCTCCAGATCGGTCAGGCGCTTGATTTGATTGAAATAAAGCTGCGCACACTGCTTGGCGTACTCCTCCAGCAGTCTGATAAGACAAAGACGCTTGTCTGTGTCGGGAGAACCCACGGGCAGCATGGGGTGCCGACAACATACGGGCTCCGGTTTGCCATCTGGGCAAGCGAGCTGGGCAGGCATATAGAACGGCTTGGACAACTGCGTCCCCGGGTTGTTGTCGGGCAGATGACCGGTGCTGTGGGAACGCAGGCGGCGATGGGACCAAAAGGCATGGAGGTTCAGGCAACGATGATGCAGGAGCTTGGGCTTGTTCCGGTCGATGTCTCCAACCAGGTGATCTCGCGCGACCGGTACGCGGAGTATTTCATGTTCCTCGCAAATGTCGCAACCACGCTCGACAAGATCGGCATTGAGATTCGGTCCCTCCAGCGTACCGAGATCGGTGAGGTTGAAGAGGCATTCGGGGCAAAGCAAGTGGGCTCGTCCACGATGCCGCACAAGCGCAACCCGATCAAGAGCGAGCAGGTCTGCGGGCTCGCACGCATCATACGTTCCTCGGTTGAACCGGCGCTCCAAAACAACACACTCTGGGACGAGCGCGATCTCACCAACTCTTCATGTGAGCGGGTGATCTTTCCTGAAGCGTCGATCCTTACCGACCATTGTATACATCTCATGACGAGCGTTCTTTCAGGACTGGTCATCAACCGGGCAGCGATCCGACGGAACCTTGCTTTCCTTCACGGGATCAACATGGCAGAGTCTGTTATGATCGAACTCACAAAACGCGGGATGAACCGGCAGGACGCTCATGAACGTGTCCGGCTCGCAAGCATGCAGGCGCTTGCAGAAGGGCGACCGCTTGCCGATCTGCTCGGGATGGACAACGAAGTGGTGCGGTACTGCAATAAGAGTGATATCCTCAAGCTGCTCTCTCCTGACACCTACATCGGGACGTCGGTTGCGCAGGTTGAACGGGTTATTGAAAAACTCTCGCCACTGGTGTGTGAGTAGTTACGGTTAAACAATCTGTTCGCAAAAAAAAGGAGATATCTCGTTCAGATATAGCGCGCCTTTTTCGATAGTTTTCGGGGAGTATACAGCGGACGGAATGGCATGCTCCCGATCTCTGTTTTTACTGCTGCGGCAAGGGCATCGACAGTGAACTGCTCCTTGTACGGTTTGTTGGGCTGCGATTTTTTCCGGATTGTGACGGTAAGTTTTTTGTTTGCGATCTCCTCATCGCCAACCACAATCACGTAGGGCACCCAGTCCATACCGGCTTCGCGCACTTTCTTGCCCACGCTCTCCTCCCGGTCATCAAGATCACATCGGACCTGCGCGGCATTCAGGGTGTTGCAGACCTCTTCTGCGTACGCAGTGTGGCGTTCAGCAACCGGTATGACCCGAGCTTGGGCGGGCGAGAGCCATGTTGGGAGGGCGGGAACTTTCTGCATAGAGATGTTTTCGAGAATGGCGCAGATAACCCGCTCGACGCTTCCCGTCGGGGAGCAGTGAAGGATGGGCGGGTATACTGGAGTACCGTCATCCTTGAAATACTTGATATCAAACCGGGTCGAGCTCTCGACATCGATCTGGACTGTCGGGTTCTCGATCGGGCGGTTCTGCCCGTCAATTGCAGCGAGATCGATCTTTGCCTCCCAGTAGTGGACACGGTCTGACAGGATCTCAATGAGCATGGGACAGTCGGACTCTTTTACGATCTTCTTCACCCATGCTTCATTCTCGTCATAGAACTTCTTTGTGCACCGGAATGCAGCGACCAGCTTCGTTTCGAAATCGCGCCCGGTCTGCCAACCCATGGCGAGCTGCTCCTCAAAGCACTTCATCGCCTCGGGCATGTCAGTGCAGAGCGAATGCATGTCGGGCATGGTGAACGCACGCAGGCGCTTTAACCCAATCACTTCCCCCTTCTGTTCGTGCCGGAATGAGTATGTGGAGAGCTCGTACATCTTCATGGGAAGGGTATTTGGGGAGATGTGCATATCCCGCATGATCGAGAACATGCCAAAGCATGCGGCAAACCTGAGCATCATGTTCCGGTTGTCGCTACGGAACCGGTACTGCCGTTCGCCGAATTTGTCCGCATGCTCGTAGATTGCCCGGTCGTCAAGGTCGTACATCACCGGGGTCTCGACCGGTGTTCCGCCATAATCGAGCACGAGATGGAGCACGTAGTCTGCAAGGAGGTCCCGGACAAGTTTACCCTTGGGCAACCAGCGCAGGCATCCTACATCGCTCGCGGGTTCGTAGTCCACGAGTTCCTTTGAGCGCATCAGGTCAACGTGCGCCGGTTTGCCACCGGTTGGTTCTGCGACTCCCAGTTCCTTTTTTACGAGGTATCCAAACGGGGTGTTGTCTGCGTAATTCTTCCAGTCATGAGTTTTACCATCAGGTGTCATCACGAACCAGTCGTGGGTGACTTCTTTTTTCTCTTTTTTTATTGCACCCTCTTCTCCAGGTACGATCGTTTTTGAGAGTTCCGAGAGCGGGTGACCCTTACAGGAAAGTTTGAATGACTTATACCAACCAAACGGTGCACGCTTCACGGCAAAACCTTCCGCATCCAGGCGTTCCTTGAGGGCTTTTAGCGCAGTGATGGCAATGTCCGGGGAGGCAAGGTCACTTGAAAGGTGGGCATACGGGTAGATGACGATCTTGTCCACATGGACCTGCCCGGCAGTTCCCATAATTTCCTGTACAGCCCGATCAATGACACCCGCAAGATCCTCCTCGTCAACAGACTCTACCGCACAGAACACAGTGAGTGCCTCTTCCACCCGGTCCGAGAGGACAGAACACTCTTCCGCCATCTTTGTCTTCTTTTTTGCTTCGTATTCGATGTAATCTGAATGAATCAGAAGAAGTCGCATAATTTCATCTCCAATCCGGAACGATTATCCTTACAAAATGAGTTCTTTTGGTATTTACCCTCATTGCCCCGGGGCATCGGGTTGTTTTCATGCGTGTATCTTTGCACTGTCATCGGCTCATCGGCGGTTAGCATGAAAGTCGGCAAGCCGACTTTTTTTCGGCTTGCATGAACCGGTAGGGTTCATCGGGGCTTATTCGCATGGTACCGTGAAAGCGTTGCCTGGCGCTGGTCGAGATACTTTGCATCACCCTTTTTATTGTAGGGGTTCTCTGCACGCTCGGTTGTATAGAAAACGAGCTGCCCAATCGGCATGCCTGCGTACACTTTTACCGGGCGCGAGTTCACGTTGCACATCTCAAGAGTGATCGTACCCCGGAACCCGGCATCGATCCATCCGCCGGTCTGGTGGAGGGTGACGCCGAGCCGTGCGATGCTCGATTTGCCTTCGATGGTCGCGACAATGTTGTCCGGGAGTTCAATGCGCTCAAGCGTCTCCGCGAGCACAAACTGACCGGGGTGCAGGACGAAATGTGCTGCATGTATCTCGTCAACATCCGAGGTAACGCTCTCTTTATTGTACGGGTCGATAACGTCACTTCCTGCCTTGTACCAGACAAAGTGGTTGCCCAGCCGGATATCAACCGAGTTGGGCTGCACGAGTGCCGGGTCATAAGGATCGATCTTAATGGACCCTCGTGCGATACGATCGAGGAGCTGCCAGTCTACGAGAATCATTTTCGGAAATTACATTGGTGGTGATCGGTCATAATGGATTCTGATGGAATGAATGAAAAAAACTTCAACTCTGGTCTCTTTAAGGTACTGGTTGCCGGCTATTCCTCTTCAGCATGCTCATCCTTCTGGATATTTTTCGCCCGGTCCCGGTCGAGCAGTGTCGGATCAATGTGCCACTCGGTCCGGCGCAACAAGCCGTGCAGGGTGCTCGCTTCCCGTGTCGTCAGGTTTACCCGCCCGAGGATCCGGCGGATCATAATCATCGTGTTCTCGCGCTTGAATTTCGGGTGATCAACCGCATCGAGAAACCGATCAATGTGCCGGTACAGGTACCCCATCTCGTACGGTGATGCGAGTGCGTACCCGTTCCGGGGAAGGTTTGCCAGTTCGTAGCAGACAATTCCTACCGCGTGGGAGAGGTTAAGAATGGGGTATTCTTCATCTGTCGGGATCGTGCAGATGATGTCGCTTCGTTTCACTTCTTCGTTATTCAACCCCCAGTTCTCGCGCCCGAACAAGATCGAAATGCGCCCATCTACATCGCTGATGCGTTCGCGCAGTTCTTTTGGGGAAAAAAAGGGCATCCTCATTGGCGTGCAGACCGATTTTGACACTTCCCCGGTCGTGGCAATGACAATATTGCTCCGGGCAAATACATCTTCAATCGTGCAGCACTCAGCATGCATGAGTACGTCCTGTGCATGCGAGGCGCGTGCGTTTGCCTCATCGCCCAGAGTGCAGGGATCGATGAGCACAAGCCGTCTGAAGCCAAAGTTCTTCATCACCCGTGCGGCAAATCCCACGTTACCCTCGTAGAGAGGCGCAACCAGCACAATGTCAATTTCGGGCATAAAAAAAATTACTGGATTGCATCCACGGTTGCCTTCAAAACCGCTGCACCCTGGTCATAGACTGCATTGCCGACAACAATTGTATCTGCGTATTTACTCATCTGTGCAGCTTTTTCGGCAGAGTTGATCCCGCCACCATAATAGAGAATAGAATTGCGGATCGCATCTGATACAGCTTTAACAACATTCGGATCGCCGAACATTCCACTGTATTCGATATAGATAATCGGGAAATGGAAGTAGTGATCAGCGACAGCCGCGTAGGCAGCGACTTCCTCTGCTTTCAGATCGCAGAGGGATTTTGTCAGTTTCCCAACTGCAGAATCCGGGTTCAGGACAATGTATGCTTCAGGGACGATCAGGTCCCATTCGATCTTCTGTTTCTGCTTCTGGACCCAGGCACTGTGCTTGCCGACAATCCACTGCACATCTGTCGAGTTTATGACACTCGGCACAAAGACATAATCGATCCCCTGCATGAGAACAGCATCCGGGCTTGCCGGTTCCATGACAAGCGGGAGGTTGTACGCCTTCACCTGTTTTTGCAGGGCGGCGAGGTTCTCCTGTGTCACGTTTAAAGTACCGGAAAGCATCAGCGCATCGGTACCACTTGCGGCAATCGCATCGATGTCACCGGGGCGAAGCTGCTTGTCAGGATCGAGTTTTGTCACGTGCACCCAGTCTTTCCACTTCATCAGTATCAACACTACGTTGGTTCTGGATGTCAATAAACTGGTATCATCCAAAATAGTGGGCAACGTCCGATCGTATCGGCAAATTCACGCGTGTCACGATAGCATATCTATGAAGTCGTGATAAAAAAAATGATATCCCTGTTTCCCACAAAAAAATCCGGTGAGCAGTTTGCACAAAAAATCGGAGCGCCCATCCTACCCGCATACCGGCATGGCAAGAACAATCCTTGGGTGTTCTGCACATTCTGCGGTTTCTTCCCTGTCCATGGTAACAATAATGGTTTACGGGTTCCCCATTGCGGGTATTGTAATTCTGAAGAGAATTGTAAATTGCTGTATTCACCGTCAGATCGTGCCAACGAGTGAGACCAGATATTTTCATGTCTTTGGGTGTGAACACGTACACGTTCATGCAGGTTTTTTTTAGAACTTCCCCTTCGTGCTGGGAATTCCGGTGTTTTTACCACTCATGGACAGTGCATCTCCCAGTGCAACACCAAACGCCTTGAACGCCGCTTCGCACTGGTGGTGGTCGTTCTTTCCCGAGAAGGTGATGTGTGCAGTAATACCGGCTCTGGTACAGACACTGTAGAAGAAATGCTCAAAGATATCAACCGGAATCTTCCCGAGCGTCTTATTGCCGAATGCACCTTTATAGACAAGATATCCCCTTCCGCCGCAGTCGAGTGCTACCTGCGCAATGGATTCATCCATCGGGATTGTCGCATGCCCGAACCGTTTGATCCCTTTCCCGTTGCCGATTGCCTGCTTTGTTGCGTCACCAAGCACAATACCAATATCCTCGATGGTATGATGGCAGTCCACATTGAGGTCTCCTGTTGCAGTACAGGTAAAATCAAAACCGCCGTGCTTTGCCATCGAAGTGAGCATGTGATCAAAAAACGGTATGCCACTCTCTACAGATATCTTACCCGAACCGTCAGGATCAAACAGTATTTTGATATCTGTTTCCTTTGTCTTTCGTGAAATCTCAACAGTCCTCATCGACATTCCTCCAGAGCCTCTTTTAAGGTTATTTTTCCGCTGTACAATGCGGAACCCAGAACTGCACCATATGCACCGCTGTCCCGCAATGCGGTTACATCCGATCGTCCGGACACGCCACCAGCTACGACAACCGGCACATGCACATGCTGGATTAGGCGCTTTACCGGATCCAACTGCACACCCTGCTGCAACCCCTCGACATCAACATTGGTATAGAGCAATGAACCTGCACCAAGAACTTCAAACGTCTCTGCCCATGCAAGATAATCGCCGCAGGTTTCCTGCCAGCCGTGGATGGCAACCTGCCCATTTTTTGCGTCTACACCAGCCATCACCCGTTCGCTGCCGAATTCGCGGGCAAGCGTTTCCACACTCTCCGGCTGCTGGATGGCAAGCGTGGAGATGATGATCCGGGACACCCCGGTCTCAAGCCAGCGAGTGGCATCCGCAACTGAACGAATACCCCCGCCCAACTCAATCTCAACACCGGTCGTTTTAATAAGTGAACGGATAAGTTCTGCGTTTCGTGCTGAATCCCCAAACGCTCCATCGAGGTTTACAACATGGAGGGCATCCGCGCCCTCATCGATCCAGCGGGTGGCACAGGAGCGCGGATCACCATAGGTGGTTGCACTCTCCCGTTTTCCCTGCACGAGCTGTACACATCTGCCCCCAAGAATATCTACAGCAGGAAAAATCCTCATACGGATCAGCGGATCATCCGTTGGATTGACATAACAAGAATGTCCCGTGCACCCGCACGTTTGAGCGCATTGATCAGTGCATAGACCCGTTCTTCACTTACGACAGCGTGGACAGCAACAAGGTCTTCTGTGGACGCAACATCCATAACTGTTGGACCAGACAATCCGGGAAGCACATTTTTCACGGCGTTCAAAGACGACCGGTTCACGTTCATCATCAGGTAGCATTGCCCACGTGCCCGTACCACACTTTCAAGGGCAAGACAGATCTCTCCTATCTTCTCTTTTTTATTTTTTAGGGATGCCCGGTTGGCAATCAGGCACGTAGACGTCTGCATCACCTCATCGATCACCCGGAGACGGTTGATCTTTAATGTAGTGCCTGAACTGGAAAGGTCAACAATTGCATCCGCAATGCCAAGGTGGGGAGTCGCCTCGCAGGCACCCCCCACAAGGACAATGTTTACCGGCACATGCTGCCCGGCAAAATATTTCCGGGAGATGACTGGAAATTCAGTCGCAATCTTTGCCCCTTTGAGCTGTTGTGCGGAGGTAATCTCTGAATCTTCCCGGACTGCAAGGACGAGCTGTGCTTTTCCTATCTGCAGATCAAGCAGTTCGTCAACGGCAGATCCCCGCTCAGCAACCATATCCTGCCCGGTAATCCCGAGATCTGCGGCGCCGTTTGCGACATATTCGGGGATGTCAACCGGTCGGGCAAACAAAATCTCCACATGCGGATCGAGCGTGCGGGTAATTAACCGGCGTTCGCTCATCTCCGGAAGATGGAGCCCGCTTTTTTCCATGAGATCCATGATCGGTGCCGCAATCCGTCCTTTATTTGGGATTGCCAACCGGACTATGTCTGAAAAAAGGGGGGTTTCACTGGTTTTTTTCTGCGATTTGCCTTTTTTATCTGCCTTGTTATCAGAAGGTTTTAAGCTCACCGCGGATTACCTTCTCTGTGATGCAGGTTACATTTGCCAGGTTTTCGTTGACAATACCCTCGATTTCACTGTTGAGGTCCTTGAGGGTGAAACCTTTTTTCGGCAGCACCTGGACGCTTGCGACAAGTGGCATATCGATCGGTTTTCCGATCTGGGAAAGCAGCCGGACATACATCTCTTCAATGCCGTCTACCTTTTCCACGCACTCGCGTGCCATCATGGTCGAGAGCAGGTTATAGATCTTGCCTATGTGGTTGATGGGGTTCTTGCCGCTCGTTGCTTCCATGCTCATCGGGCGGTTCGGGGTAATGAGCCCGTTGCAGCGGTTGCCGCGCCCGACTGACCCATCGTCGCCCATCTCCGCAGATGTGCCGGTAACAGTCAAAAAGACGCTCTTCTTTTTGATATCATCTGCGGTGTTGACATGAACGACCACTTTGCGCTTTGTGTGCTTTTTTGCGATAGTGCCAATCTGCTCTTTTAAGAGGTCCATGTATTCCTGGTATCCTTTGATGTCTGCACAGTACTTGTCGACAATAGCGCAGGCGATCGTAAGGGTGATGGTGTCGTTGTCACGGAGCCCCATGATCTTGATATCCTGCCCGATAGCGGGGTATTTCTTCCGGAGTTTTGTGTCGATAAAGTCTGATGAACTCTTAATGATCGTCTCTACATCCGAGAACGGGGCATGCCCGACACCGAACGACGTGTCGTTAGAACGCGGAACCTTGCCCTGGCAGGGTTTGAAGACGTCCCGCAGGTCGGTGGATCCGGTACCGAGCCGGCAGTCAATCATCAGATCACGGTTGAGGTTGAGTTCAGGCAGAATTTTGTGGAGATAGTTGTGTGCAGCCTCAACAGCGATCGAATCGGAGGGGATGGTGACACCTTCGAACTGCTTGGTCGCCCGCCCGTCAATGAGGACATAAATCGGACGGATCATCTTTCCGCCGCCAAATTTCGGAGCCGATTCACCGGCTACCACTTCTCCCTGGTCAGTATTGTGGTGCAGGACAACCCCGAATTCTTCGAGATACGCTTTGCAGAGTGCCTGGCTGATCGATTCAGCGATGCCGTCAGCAAGGCTGTCCGGATGACCAAGGCATTTTCGTTCGACAACTTCAATCCGCTGTTTTTCAAGCGGGATCTGATTCAATGCTTCAATCTGAATATTTCTCTTCATTTAGTTCCTCGGGAATTGTGTAATCTTATTAATAAAAACGACTGGATTTCATATAACGATTTCTTTTATGGCAAAAAACATTCAAAAGATTTTAAAATCCGGGAGGCATTCCCGCATCTGCCATTTTACCGTCTCAAAAATTTATGCAGGATGGTCATATCGCTCCCCTTCGGTGCCTTCTTCACCGGGGGTTTTGGGGGCAATTCATCCATCTCATCATCATCGTCTTCAATTTTAGGTGGTTTTTTTGCCGGGGTCGTTTCATGCGGGGGACGGGGCACCGTAGTAGAACCAGGTTTGTGCTGACCCAGTTTAGTGCCGCATCCCGGACAGAAATTTGCTGCATTGGGTAGCTTTTTGCCACAGTTATGGCAGAACTGCGGACCTTCGACACCTTCATCGTGTGCAGGGGGTTTACGCGCAGCAGGACGTTCGATGGGTGCGTGCTCTTCGGGTTCCGGAGTATGCCGTACCGGTTCACTTACCGGCTTTCTTGCCGGAGGCACTGCAGGTTGCCTGACGGGCTGCAGCGGACTCTTCATCGCGTATTTCATTGCCGACTGCACTTCGGGTTTTTTCACCGGTTGTGGTTGTACTTCGGCTCTTCCGGCTGGAGGAATATCACGGGTAAAGGGTACAGGTGCACCCGATCTTTTCATCGGTTCCTCTATGGTCCTGAACTGCATGCGCCGTGGCGGTTTTTCCGGTTCGGGTTCTTCTTTTTCAGGCTCTGGTTCCGGTACCCGGTAACTGGTGAGCAACCTTTTTACGGGCGGTTGTTTTTCGTGATCCTTGATTGGCTGTTTTGTCGGGTGCAGTTCGTGTTTTTGCGCGGGTTTTGGTGCGCGGACGGGCTCTTCTTCAGGTTCCGCGGGCTCTTCTACCGGTGGCGCCGCCCTTCGTGATTTAGTTGGCTTCGATTCCGCCTGGAGCAGCGCTATCCAGTCGTCAATCTCGGCGGAACGATCCATCCCGTTCTGGGTAAAGACCAGTTTCATTGTCTTGATTTCGTCATCAACGGATTTGACAGAGAGTACAAGCACCGGGTCAGAATTTTCGGAAAATTCGACAATGCTGCCGACAAGGGCATCACGGGGAACATCCTTTGCAGTTACTTTCAACTTCTTTTCCTGTGTATCGATGAGAAATATCCGCTTATCGGTGAGATATGCATGAAAAGAGAATTTTTTCACTGAAATATTGAGCGAGCCGATGAGCACCTGTTCACCCGGCTCAAGGACGGCAGAAAGCCCGCCTTCCTCTTCTTCTCCTTCGTCCGCTGCATCCGCTACGGTTTTGGTCGTTACACCTTTCTGCACCATGCCGCCACCGGGGGCATTCTGCCTTCCCCCGGCACCCGTGGATCTCTCCGGGGGTTGTGTAACCGTATCGCCGCAATAGCCGCAGATAACCACGTTATCCCGAATGTTCATCCCACAATGAGGGCATTTCATCCATAATCTCCATTAAACGGTATCAAATCTGGATAAGTATACTATTCTCATCTGATATGAAAAATTCTCTGATCATGTTTTCTGATTCGGCACTTGTCCCGCGATGGGAGGCACCGCCATATAACGGGTTTTTAAATCTGAACACAGCTTGTCGATGGCTGCATCATCCGTCATCGCATGCATATAGATGCCCGCCGAATCACGGGAAGAACAGACAAGTGAATTGATCCGACAGGCAGTTTCATTCCCGTCACGGTAACACATATCCGGTATAATTCTGCCCAGTTCATCATTAAAAAGCGTACCAAAGGATGTATGGCAGGTGCTTACATGCCCCACCTTACCCTTCACAAGAACTAAAAAGACACCCTTTTGTCCGGCATGTTCGTCCTCTTCTATCCGGAATGTGCAGTACTCTTCATCGCCATACGGGTTTAAGAATTCGCGATAGAAGGGGTCATCCCGCTGTTTTAGTTCTGTGAGAAAACTTCCCGCCATACCAGAGAGGTACTGGGAATACGCACGTTCAATATCCGGTTTTTTGTCGCTATACGCGGGCAAGGACATGATCTCTGCAAGAGTCCGTGTTGAACGGGAGAAGAGCGCTACCTGTATGCTCCGCCCGAATTTTACATTGACATGCCGGAAAAAGAGCGTCTTTTCTCCGACAGGAACGGCAATAGACCCATTCTTCAGCTTAGAGAAGGATCCCGTGTTTATCTCCCCAGCTACCTTCGGTACCGGGCGCCGGGTGGTGGGGACCTGTAGCCGTTTGACGATAACACTTTCCTGCACCAGTTCAGCCCAGTCATCTGGAAAACGGCTCGTATTCAGGTACTGCCTCCAGTGCGGGTCACGAATCTTTGCGATAGAGACAAGGCGGAATTTTTCTTTTTCCGGGATATATTTTGCACCGCAGTGCGTACATTCGACATAATAATCCGTATGAGGAACCCCGAATAACTCTTTTCCCGTAACTTTCTGGAGAATCCCGGCTTTACATACCGGACACTTTGCAAGCCATGCCGCCGGGGGTTCTGACCCCGGCAGGGGATCGGGAGAGATATACGGGGTTGGTGTTTCCGACCCGATATGCCATGACCATGCCGGAAGGAGCCGTATCCCACTGGTGAGGGTATGAGTACAACGGTCCTGAACATCTGTCTTTTCAGCGATCCCTGCCCTGATAAGCACATCCGCAACAACCGAGGCTGATTCCTTACTGTTCGCGCCCATCCGCAATTCAAGGCGATGATCAAATCCCTCCACCATATTTTTAGCCATCGCCGGGGATATCCGACACGGGAGAGTACGGGTAGCCTCTGCATTGAGACATTCCATGGACACGCCAACCAGTTCACCGGTTACTTCTACTCCCTTTTGCATGAACGGGAGCCGGTCAACACGACGGTTTATAGTTTCGCATGCCAGGGTCAGAAGTGCCGGCATTATCGGAAAAAACCGGGGAACATCCACATCAACCACGCTGTTTGTACCAGTTGTGAGCCAAAAAAGATAAACAATTGCACCAGCGGTTCACAGGCAATCTGGTCCGGGGACCGGCTGATCGGATTATGGGGCTCGAATGGCACGGTGCGGGGGCATGATCTTATGTACCAGTATCCTGAAGAATTCACAAATTCCGTCGTCACCACGCATCCCTGCGGTTAACCGGCGTCGAACCGGGATGCCGAGGTAAATTGTGATGCCATTTCATCGTAAAAATCATACTCGTTATGCGGGAAAGAAAAGGATAAAAGGCACCTGAACCAAGCAGGAAGCAGGGTGTCTGAATTGCACAAGACCGTTCCTTTCGTTATCTTTGCATGTATTTTCCTTGGAGGAATCATCCTTTCTGCCGGATGCCTGCAGGAGTTCGGTTCCCTGCCAAAACCGGTTGATTCACGATACAATTCCCCGCCACCAGCGGTCAGCACCGACCTTCAGAGAATCATCAGTTCCGGCATCATTAAAGCTGAGGTTCCCGGTATCCAGATCGAGATCGCAAGTCCTCAATGGACCTGGAATTCCGCAGCAGGTAATGTATCCCTGTCGACTGACATTCCCGCACGACCGGACATGCGTTTTATGATCGCGAGCGTGACCAAATCCTTTACAGGAGTTGCGATCCTCAAACTTGTTGATGAAGGAAAACTCTCGCTTGACGATCCCATCGACCGCTGGCTGTCGCCCGATGTATCAATGAAGATCACGAACAGCTCGGTAATCACCGTCCGCCAGCTACTCGACCATACGAGCGGTATTGCCGACTACGATGAGATTGGAATCATAGATAGCGAATTAAAAAGTCCAAATACACCGGTATCGTACCAGACTGCGATGTGGCAGGGAATTAACGCGAGCCCGCTCTACCCCCCGGGAGCAGGATACACGTACTCGAACGTGAATTATATCCTCCTGACACTGATCATCGACAAAGCAGCCGGCGTTCCGTACGAGGATTACCTTACCCGGAACATCTTTGTTCCGGCTGGCATGAACGACACGTTCATCCACCGGACAAACCAGATTACCGGACCCCACATGGAATGCCTTGATACCATCGGCAATACCAGCGCCATAACGGATTACTCAAATATCTATATCCAGTTCGATCGCGGTGCGGGAGATATTGTCAGCACGGCATCGGATCTCAACCGTTTCCATCATGCGTTGCGGACAGGACAGCTGATCAGCCGGCAGTCGCTCGCTCGTATGCAGGAGCCCGCACCCCAGTCAGTTGTTTTCACACCGATACCGGGTTCCGGAAACCTTACCTCAGGATCCGGTCTTGGGTATAGCATCATTCGTTATCCCCCCTCGTACAACCTCACCTTATACGGGCACCAGGGCGGGTATCCCGGATCGAGTACGTTCTGGTTTTACTGGGCGGAGAAGGATACCTACCTTTCATTTAACATAAACTCAATGACAAAAGAAGCAGGAGTACAGGAGAATATTTTCAACCCGGTCCTCGTTTACATCAGTAAGATGTGAGATCAATATCCCCTTTTCTTTATAGTCCCCCTTCCCACTCTCTTTGCAATGCCGTCACAAGGCACTCCCGTATTTCGGATCGGTGTTACAATAAGTTACATAATCACGAGGATCGTTATCGATTATAAAAAAACCGGTAACAAATCGTGAGGGGATGTCAGGTTTACCGACACCGATCCATCTTATTTCACCAGGTTGCCGAGGAGTACCTCGGGTTTGGGAACCCCACACAAATTACCACATTTGTTGATGCTGTATAACGCTAATATGCTCTCATCGTCCAGTTTTTTCTCTCCTATCCCAATCCGGCTCAACTTGTCACGAATAATTTTTATTTTCTTGTCAGTGTGTTGCATTTTGTTACAGGTACTTTGTCGTATGATATGATGAAGAGATGTTTAACCAGTTTGTTTGAAAATACTCATTGGATTTTCAAACGGGGTTTCGTCATTGGATTGCAACTACACAAAAAATATTCGTGGGGATTTTCTCCCCACATTTTCTTATTTTACAGTTCAGATCCATTTCCCAGCAATGGGAGTATCCCCAGTCAGACCATATCCAAATGCGGAATACATACTACCATCGGGGGCTCTGAGATAGAACGAACCATCGCGGAAAACCCCTACCTCGGTCTTGCGATCTCCGTTCCAGTCGCCTGCTACAGGTGAATCCCCCATCAGACCCCACCCAAACTGGGCATACGTGCTACCATCGTTAGCTCTGAGATAGAATACCCCATCACGGAACACACCTACTTTAGTCGTGCCATCTCCGTTCCAGTCTCCGGCTATGGGTGAATCTCCAACTTGACCGTATGCAAACCATTCTGTACTACCAGTGCTGTTCCTGAGGAAGAACAACCCATCGCGGAACACGCCTACTCCGGTCGTGCGATCTCCAGTCCAGTTGCCGGCTACAGGTTTGTCCCCAATCAGACCATACGCGAATGAGGGTCCATCCTTGAGATAGAACGAACCGTTGCGGAATACGCCCACGGTATCCACTCCAGTCCCCATCCAGTCACCGGCTATGGGTGTGTCGCCCGTCAGACCATACCCAAACGCAGTAGCATCCTTGAGATAGAACGAACCATTCCGGAACACGCCAACAGTATAAACACCCGATGGAGCATTCACCGTGATATAGTTAGCAACCGTTTTGGTATCCGACCCGACTGCATTCGTTGCGAGCAGTGAAACCGTGTAGGAACCGGCGCTGACATAAGTATAAACCGGATCCTTGACTTCCGAGAAGTTACCATCCCCAAATGACCAGTTCCAGCTTGTCGGCGAGCCGGTCGAAGTGTCAGTGAATGTGATGATTAGCGGTGCGGTGCCGGAGGTGGGTGTTCCAACGAAGTCGGCAACCGGGGCTACTTCAGAAGAACTGACTGTGATGTAATTCGTCCGTGTGAGTGTATCACTGCCTTCCGAATTGGTTGCGGTTAGTTCCACGGAGTAAGAACCGGCACCAGAATAAATGTAATAGGGATTCTGGGAAGTGTCATAACTCCCGTCTCCGAAATTCCAGTACCATGAGGTAGGCGAGCCGGTCGAAGTGTCCGTGAATGTGACGATTAGCGGTGCGGTGCCGGAGGTGGGTGTTCCCACGAAGTCGGCAACCGGGGCTACTTCAGAAGAACTGACTGTGATATAATTCGTCCGTGTGAGTGTATCACTGCCTTCCGAATTGGATGCGGTTAGTTCCACGGAGTAAGAACCGGCACCTGAGTAAATGTAATAGGGATTCTGGGAAGTGTCATAACTCCCGTCTCCGAAATTCCAGTACCATGAGGTAGGCGACCCAATTGATGTATCGGTAAACTGCACAGCAAGAGGGGCATTACCCGAAGTAGGGAAAGCGATGAAATTGGCGGCGACCGGATTGGCAGTTGTCAAGAAAAAATTCAATCGTTTTTCCAGTCCATCCGGAGAATATTCAGCCTTGATGCTTGCCTGATTATAAGTAGTATATCTGAAATCCAACATGACACTATTATCCGGTCGGAAAAAATCACGCCGTGCATCGCATCCGAGCGTACAGATACTTGAGAATGATGACCAGTCAGAACAACTGGCCCGACAGTTTACGCACGGGTAATACGAATATCCTTCTGTTCCGTAAGAATACTCATCACACAAATCCCCAAAACTATGCCCAAACTCGTGGAGAGCCATAATGCCAGAATAAGGTCCATCATAAACCGTACCGAATGAACTGTAACTATTCGTCTTGTAGGTACCAAAATCCCGAGATCCACTGCCTGCGTACGTGGCAGTATTATGAATCACAATAATTTCATCAAAAAGTGTACCGGAATCTACTGCAGCGGATATCACTTTCGTATCGTCACAACACAGGAGTCGGTCAATCCCAGCACAGCCGGTATAACAACCAACATCGTTTGTATTAGGATAGAAACTAACAGCTAACGACTGACTTTTTGCGTTAAATGGTTGGGCAGCGCTAATGATATTTTGAACCTGCCCAGCTCTGTACGTAAATTTATACATATCATCCGGAGTATATCCGCTTGCCAGAATGAGAAGATTGAATGTTCCCGGGCTCGACGGCAATGATACAATATCCGGCAAAACCGGGTCCTGATCAATTATTCCATAATTCTCTAATGGAACGGTGTTCACAACATGACCATTTTCATCAATAATTCTGATATTTTGTCCTTCTGGCAGGTAGGGAAGAACTAATGTGGCAAATGGGGCGACCCGGATTTGTGAGGGAACCGAATCATGAACCTGCCCGGGGCTCTGCATGGGAACTGTCATGACCTCCTGATAGACAAATTTCGTTGAATAAATGACTGTATTGTTCGGGTTCAGAAGTTCAATTGTGGGCAGATTATCGAATTCATGTAATGAAAGATCAGGGTTTTTTTGTGGATACGCAGTTACGTCCTTTCTGATAAGCACGTCAATTGAGTCCGGTGTGACGGCACCTATGTTTTTAGTGGTCACTGCTCCTTTTTGCACGGTGACAATCATAACTCCTTTCATTGTGTTTTGAGTGTTCTGCACTCCTTTTACGGATCCTTGGGTATTCTCCAGTGAGGCAGGCACTTCAGGTTGAATTGTCGCTTTGCACGACAGGCACGAAGAATTGGGTGTAACCTGATAAGGAGCAGTCTGATTTAATTCCTGAGCTGTTGCTGGTGCTATTTCGGATTGTGATTCCGGTGTGTTGACAAGCGGTTCAGTATGTATTCCTCCGTTTACCCCGGATAGATTGTCTAATCCCGCCAATCCATTCACTGCAACCGATTCGTTAGCCGTTACCGGTAAACAAGCAAAGTAAAGAAGGATTACGAGACTCATTACCCCAATGATCCCGTTTCGCATGTTTTAGTGAAAGTGTTATGATGCGATTAAGTTATCGCACCATCTCAGCAGTTTTTAATTTAGTAATCAGTATACTGTGTATATTATTCTAAAAAGTGGGGTCTAATAACCGCTCATCACCGTCGGGGTATTATTGATATTGAGATACTGGTCATTTTCCCGGGTGTATTGCGGCCAAGTAACATTCATCCCGCCATTCGGGTCCTCCGTCTTTGCAAACCGGGTCCAGAGATCCACGATGTTAGCAGCGACCACCGGATCCGGGTTCACCCCCGGTACATTGAACAATAAGAAGGTCTCACTGCCATGGAATGCCCCCATGTTCAGCTTGGGAATGCCATAGGAATACCGGTACAGGTACGTTTTCGGGTTCAGGTCCGCCATCGATCCCGCTGCAAACTTCGCGGAGTCGGAAAAGTCGTAATGAGTCATAATCTGGGACAGGCGGAGCTGAACTTCTGCGGTCGAATTGGCAGGATATTTTGCGAGAACCGCATCTCCCTCCTCCTTCCCGAAATAGTCCCGGATGAATGTTTTGTACTCCGGAACGGTCATGTTCGCATTCGCGGAAAGCGTGAATCCATCATTGGCGTTCGTCCCGATGATAAAGGGAACCGGGTTCTCACGGTGGAGAAGGAACATGGCGTCTACGGAGTCGGGAAGTAGCCATCCGTCAATTGTGGGCTCGAAATGAAGGGTATGGGTGAGCTGCCATGAGGATGACGGCCAGGGTGTCGCATTGATCAGATCCTGGTAGCTCACCTTTCGCATCTGCGAGATTGCATCCGGGCCCGAATGTCCGAGGCTTTGTGCGTACTCTACCCCGAACTGTTCGGCGTCGGCTTTTGAATGGACGTTATCAATAGTAGGTCCGTTCGCCCAGAAGGGACCGCTTTCGACAATCGCCTGCTGATAAAGTCCTTTGCTCTGGGGGCTAACCAGGTGAATAAGAACACTCTCTCCTCCAGCCGATTGCCCGAATATGGTCACCCGGGACGGGTCGCCGCCGAATGCTCCGATGTTTCGCTGGACCCACTTCAGGGCTGCCTGCTGGTCCATAAGTCCATAATTACCCGAGCTGTTATTCGGGGACTCGGCGTCCAGCTCCGGATGGGCAAGGAACCCGAGAGCGCCAAGCCGATAATTGGTCGTGACAACGATAACCCCTTTCTCTGCAAGGGTAGTTCCGTTATAGAGTGCAATCGTGTCAAGCGGAGCTACCGTTCCAAATGCCCCGCCAAAGAAAAAGACCATGACCGGGAGTTTTTCATCAGCACTTTTCGCAGGAGTCCAGACGTTGAGGTACAAGCAGTCCTCACTCATGTTAGGAACATAGGATCTTGTGACCGGCTGGGGAGGTTCCGCTGAAAACGCTTTTGCTTCCTTAACACCGTCCCAGGGTTTGACCGGTTCGGGCGGTCTCCACCGCAGGTCTCCGGTCGGAGGTGCCGCGAATGGGATGCCACGGTAGATCCGTAGCCCATTCTCGTTTATTCCTGAAACATACCCGGCGTCTGTCTTCACAATACCGGTGTCCGGTTCCTTCCGGGTACATCCTGCCAAAAAAGAAAATCCAATGAGGATCAGGCAGATTACCAGAACACAACTTGTTACCTTATACTTCTGCATACGCATTCATCCCCTTTGCCTCCCGACAAAAAGAGTCAGGTTCCCGAAAGGATAAGCAGCACTTTGGGGAACGCGGCTATTTTGTGTCAACCAAATATAAACCAGAGAACTTTTTTGTGAGTATTACGCTACAATTGTTTAACGCTTTGTATTTATCAGTATTTGGCGACGTCCCTTCATACGTAACAGAAGATTTCATCCCTTCCGGATCCACGACGTTCCCCAACAACAGAACCCCCCGATCCCGGCACACTAAAAACAGCCCTTCTTTCAATTCCGGAAATACTCGAAAGCTCATTCCCGCGATCGATAACCGTTCATAAAAGTTCCGGTTAACGCACTTTTCGCAAGACCGCCATATACCTGACCCAGCCAAACGAGGCGATCTTCTGCATTTTTTTGTAGAGAGTAATATCCGGTATTTTTGGTGAATTCGGCACTTTTTCGAGGCAAAGATTCTCACGAGGAGCGTAATTCTCTAACGATAAAGTGAGTTTGAGGAGAGCAGGTCTCCTATGGTCGGGGGGCAGGAGTCGACCCCCCAATCAGGATATCCCGGCTATTTCACCGGGCATAGATGGTGAAGGTATCCCCAACTTCCCACATATTGGTCACCGGATTGAGCACCTTCTGTACTCCGCTGAATTTCCCGCTGTCTTCATCAACAGTAATGACGAGGTAGCCGACTTTCTGATCATTTTGGGCGACGGGCTGGAGCGGGTATTCCACGGTAAGTGCCGGATCGGCAAGCGCAGGATCGAAAGCCAGCATAGCTGCCCCGCCATTGCCGCCGAGCACCTGCTGAACACTGCTATTCTCACCCCGGACATACATATGGGAATGCCCGCAGAAATAGGCAGGAACGTGGTTGTTCACCAGGCTTGTCCAGAATATATCACGCTGTGCGGGATGCATCGCCAAGCTGTAGATCATGTCTTCTTCCGTACCGGTGACCACAAGGTATGCGGGGGAATGCCCGAAAACAAACATAAATGGTCGGGTGTCCTGCGTGAGCTGTTCATCGACCCAGCTCTGGTTCACCGTCTCCTTGATGCCATCATGTGCGATATACTGGTCAAGGCCAATGAACTTCGCACCCTTATACGTGAACGAATAGGAAAGGTTCTCTTCTCCGGGCGGGCCGTTTTTCGGCATGCCGGATGCCACTGTGGTGCGATAGGCTTCGAGAAGGGGAGCAATGGTCTGGTTAGGACCATCCTCGTGATTTCCTCTGAGGACATACAGCGGGATTCCGGTGCCCGTTGTATAATTATGGATGGGAGAGACTGCCTGCATCCAGTTCCCAAACTGACCTGAGTAATTGGTTGCCATAGGGGATTTATTGGGTAATAACATCCACCCGTTGACCAGATCACCAGTATACATGACCAGGTCCGGCTTTTCTGCAGCAACTGCCGTAGCAATCGGGCTTAGGTACGGACTGATGCCGGTTGTCGTATTATTCGCGGGGTCGGGGGAATCCCCAAATACAACAAATGTCAAATTCCCGGACCCGGATGTCGTGAATCTTCCTGCAATCGGTACATCTCCGGGCAGACCATACACAATGTCGGTAGCACCATTACGATAGAACACACCTTCACGGAACACTCCTACTTCAGATATGCCCTCCCCGTTCCAGTCGCCGATTACCGGTGTATCGGTGGGCAGACCATACACAATGTCGGTAGCACCATTGCGATAGAACACCCCTTCACGGAACACTCCTACTTCAGATATGTGATCGCCGTTCCAGTCGCCGATTATTGGTGTATCAGTTGGCAGACCATACACAATATCAGTCGCATCCCGGCGATAGAACACACCTTCACGGAACACTCCTACTTCAGATATGTGATCGCCGTTCCAGTCGCCGATTATTGGTGTATCGGTGGGCAGACCATACACAATATCAGTCGCATCCTTGCGATAGAACACTCCACCGCGGAACACCCCGACTTCAGATATGTGATCGCCGTTCCAGTCGCCGATTATTGGTGTATCAGTTGGCAGACCATACACAATATCAGTCGCATTCTTACGATAGAACACACCGCCGCGGAACACGCCAACAGTATCAACACCTGCTGCAGCATTCACCGTGATGTAGTCAGCAACCGTTTTGGTATTGCTCCCCGCGGGATTCGTTACAATCAGTGAGACCGTGTAGGTGCTGGCGCTGACATAGGTATAAACCGGATTTTTGACTGCCGAGAAGTTACCATCCCCAAATGACCAGTTCCAACTTGTCGGAGAGCCGGTCGAAGTGTCCGTGAATGCGACGGTTAGCGGGGTGGTGCCGGAGAGGGGAGTGCCTGAGAAGTTGGCGACAGGCAGAGAGCTCGCTGAACTGGTATATGCCTTTATACAGACGTGGCTGTTATTCCATCCGTCTATTGTTTTGAGGTCATACCATTCACCACTATTAAGCAGGTAACCCTGACCCAATTGCGAGGTAATTCCGCTGGTATAATTGGGGTAATTCTCTTCAATCGGGATATACTCATCATTGATTGGGTTGGTTACCTGTACGACAACCGAGAAGTTATCACCCGCGATGACAGAAACCTCCAGACCGGTGGGTATTACGACAGTATTGTATCCCATGTAGGGGAGAGTCTGACTGAATTGGGCTGCAAGAGTTCCTCCAACAGGTCCAGAGGTCGGGTTTTTATAAATGCTGATAGTCGTGGGAACATTCAGGTCGGTTGTATAGAATCCGACCGCTTTTATGGTTTCCGAAGAATTGGCTGTAAAGACGTTGGCGAACGATCCTGTCTTTGCTGTGCCATAGGAGTAATCGTTCACTTCACCCAGTTTATCGTATGAATAAACCAAATCATAATTGGATGTGCTCTCACCTAAGAATGCCGCAGTCTCCCAATATGACTGATTGTCAATTGCTGAACCGATAAATTTGTCATAATACGAGACGTAGAAGAAACCGCCCTCGCCCCATCCGGTACCCCAGCTGTTTTTTACAATCCAGGCTCCGGGTCCTGGGGGTGTGAAGGTAAAGTTCGTTGCCTCGTAGGCATCATTCCAGCCAACAAATGCCACCACGTGCGCGTTTGTAGAATTGGGATCAGAAGCAGGCTGATAATACGAAGTATACGTCTCGTTGTAATACGAAAACGCATCATAACCTGGCGCGGAAACATCGGTGGAGAGCGCACCCCACCGGGTCAGCCCGCCTTTAATGTTGTCGGTATCTGTCCGGTTGGTGCGACCGGGGAAAAATACCACGTTCTGAACATGTTTAACCGGGGGATAGGTGCTTGAGGGGGTCCAATTACCCGTAGGGTACGGATCTGTTGAACTATTGACCGGACCGTTCCAACGAACCAGATACGCGGTTGACATTTTCGCATTGCCTCCCGTATCCTCCGGGCTGGCATAGTAAAATCCGGCAAGGTTTACAAGGTTTTTCTCTGAAAAATTTGGCGTGGGTGTGGCGGGCATAAGTGTTGATTCAAGTGACGAATAGGTTGCAAACGCCCAGCAGGTTCCAAAAGGGCTCTGGTCTTTAACCGGACTTACCCTCCCCGAAGCCCGCAAATCGAACAATGACGGATAGCCAGAAGAGCGATCCCCCGCATTTGGTCCGAACATCTGAATGTCTCTGATTTCAGGATGATATATCGGAGACGGTATCACGCCAAGGCGATGGGTGCTGTTCTGGACCGGGGAGTCGTATAGTTTTTCATTCATATATCTAATGAATTCCGGGTTTGTGGGGGCTGCATGTAATTCATCACCAGTTGCCCCCACTATTGGAACAAACGCCAGCATTACCAGTAATGCGACGAAGAGAATGCCCTCTGTTCGTAACAACTTCATTATTAAAACTCCATTTTTTTATGCAAAACGATGATATGTCACCAAATCCTGCTGCGCAAGTATAGCCATTTGTTTCCTACAACATATACCTATCCAGAACCCCAAAAAATGGTGGAGAGGAATTATCTGTGTTCTCTCTTGCATACGTCAGGAAGTTAGCCAGAATTCCGTTGGGAAACCTCTTTTTTTCGCAGGTGTGGTAAAAGATAGATGGGGATTATTCCCTCGCCAATCCACAACCGTATAGCACCCCCCACACATCCATGCCGGTTAGTATCTCGGCGACGCCGAACCGCAGGATTTTACCCGCAGTACCAGCGAAACATCGGTCCACAAAATCAAAATTCTGCTGAACCGATGACTGATGACTGCCATTCTATCCGGGAGAATATGTAGGAAGATACGAGCCCAGAACCAAAACTAAAAAAGTGTGCAGTAAAGTGAATTATCACATTGTTGGAACACGCGGGTTCGTCGTTGGATTCGAATTATACCCAAAAAAAATAGTTGTGGAGATTTTTCCCCACATCTTTTTTACAGTTTACGTCCACTTGCCAATAACCGGTGTATCAGTTGGCAGACCGTACACAATGTCGGTAGCACCGTTGCGATAGAACACTCCACCGCGCCACACACCTACTTCAGACATGCCATCTCCGTTCCAGTCGCCAATTACCGGTGTATCAGTGGGCAGACCGTACACAATGTCGGTAGCACCGTTGCGATAGAACACTCCACCGCGCCACACACCTACTTCAGACATGCCATCCCCGTTCCAGTCGCCAATTACCGGTGTATCGGTGGGTAGACCATACACAATGTCGGTAGCACCGTTGCGATAGAACACTCCACCGCGCCACACACCTACTTCAGACATGCCATCTCCGTTCCAATCGCCAATTACCGGTGTATCGGCGGGTAGACCGTACACAATGTCGGTAGCACCGTTGCGATAGAACACTCCACCGCGCCACACACCTACTTCAGACATGCCATCCCCGTTCCAGTCGCCAATTACCGGTGTATCGGCGGGTAGACCGTACACAATGTCGGTAGCACCGTTGCGATAGAACACTCCACCGCGGAACACGCCCACATTCGATGATTGAGTGATGAGGTGAAGCGGGAGGGAGTCAGTGTTGCTTCCATCAATGTCAAACGGTGCGTTGCAGAAGCCGTCACCGCGGTCAGGAGTGATCTGCGACCACCCGGTGCCATTTGGCGTAGCCCAGTAGTTCCCGCCGAGGAAGGGACCGTTGACAATGTTAGTACCGGCAGTCTTGGTGACATTCCAGGTAATTGGATCATTCTCTGCGTCTATCAACACATTTTGAGTGTTATTGAAGATGTTATTCGTTAAGACACTAGGTGTACTCGCCGTAGCATCGGAGAACCAGATCCCGGCATACTTGCTATCCGTGATGATACATCCATGCATCTGGATGTGTGCCCCTTCATTGTAAACAGTGACTCCTGCATTTTCACTCCGGGCAATCTCAGAATTGCTTATACTGCATTCGGCATTTTCCATCTGGAGACCATTCCCGTTGGTATCAAAAATGTGGGAGTCATCAATCGAGAGGGTAGAGGAACCCATCGCCAGGATACCCCAGCGGGTATTCATTTGTGTTGTAATATTGATGAGCGTACCCTGGGATTGGGAAGCAGAAATCCCGGCACCGCTTACAATACTGAATCCATTGGAATTCACGACACTGTCCTGAAGGACAAAACCGTTATTATAATTGAGAAGAATACCAAAACCGCCATTATTTTCCGAAGTGCTGTTTACCAGGAGAAGATCTGAATCATAATTCAGGGATAAGCCAATAAACGTATTATCGGACGTTGTGACATCCCGGATAACGCAATTTTCTGTCCTAACCGTCTCAATGCCATTGAAATTGTTATTGAACACAGAGTTTTTCACTGTCATATTCCGGCATCCTGCAAGAAGAACCCCATTATGGTTCTTTGATAAGGTCTGGTCTTTGATGATCCCATTGCTACAATTCACTGCGATAATCGTTGCTGCATCGACCGAGTCATCAATAAATGGTCCTGTTATATCTTTGAAATACCTCACAGGCTTGCCAGCTGCCGTATTCGTGTCATCGATGTTGTGGTAATAATATGCCAACTCATCTTGCGATCCAATGATTCCAAACCCATGGTTTGCCCCAAGGACCGTGTTGCGGGAGAGGGTATCATTCATTGACTCTACGAGAACGATTCCACGTTCTTTACAGGTAATGGTATTTGCAGTGATATTCACTGATTGCGTTCGGAACGCCAGGATACCAATAGTACCCTCAGGGGCATTGATAGTGTTATTGAGAAGGATAATCGACTGGTTCTCTCCATTTGCATAGAGATCGATACCTTTTCCTCCAAAATTATCGATCAGATTATCACGAACGATGACCGTCACTCGTGTTGAATTCGCCCCGGTGAGCAGGATCCCGGCACCGTCATGGTCCCAGATATGGTTGTTTGATATGACAACCGAAGAATCTGTACAAATAATTCCTGAAGAGGAGAATGGTGCGTCAAACGGTTTATTTGAATGAATATCATTAGCTTTTACCTCTATCCCATCAGAATACCTGATGTCCAGACCCCATGCTTCATAACCATAACTATTAAGGGTGTTTTGAGAGAGATTACACTCCTCAATTGAGCCACCATGAACACCTTCGATGGAGAGTCCCACATAATTTTCCGTGGATGTACAATTGAACACCGTTATGTTCGAATTATCCCGCATAAAAATTCCCCGTTCCCATTTATTTGTTACGAGGTTTCTGATGGTGACATTATCCAGAACTTCCCCATCCTTTGCAGATAAAACACCAGAGGAATTTACCAGTACCCCCCCGGTCAGGGTATGCCCATTTCCATTCAGGACAACATCCGATGCCTTGATCCAGATGGCTGTCTCCACGCTGGAGTTGGAGAAGTCGTTTGTGAGCCGGTAACTTCCCGGGCTGTCGATAACTGCTGGGGCGGTAATGGGGATTTCCCCCCCGTTGAGGTTAAGCGGCAGGTAGTCGGTGTTGTTGGTATCATAGACAAACGGTGCGTTGCAGAACCCGTCGCCACGGTCAGGAGTGATCTGCGACCAGCCGGAGCCATTTGGCATAGCCCAGTAGTTTCCGCCGAGGAAAGGACCGCTGACGATGTTAGTACCGGCGGTCTTTGTGACGTTCCAGATATTATAAGTTCCTGGATCTTCTCTGATTTCAGAGGCATTTACTCCCTGTATCTCCGGTCCCCAGATTGGACCAAACACCCTCGCATCATCCGGGGATTTTGCACTATATTCAACCAATAACGGGGTTTCACTCAGGATGTAGTTGTTCGAGAACTCATTGTTCACAACCAGCCCCCCACCTAACGTCATATTATTGAACATATACACCCCCATAGAATCTGCGTCTTCGTTCTGAATGGTATTGTTCCTGATGACATTATCCTGGGCAGCGTTCAGGTTTATTCCTAATCCGCCATTTTTTATGGTGTTGTCGAGATATGCCATGTTAGTAGTGAAATAGATCAATATCCCCCGGGTGTTGTGTTCCATAGTATTATGCGCGATGGTGACGCCAGCTCCGTTCGTATCACTCGTCACAATCGCCTGCTCCAATCCGGACATGGATCCCAAAAGGGTATTTTCAGTAATTGTGACATTATCCGAAGTACCGGTGTGAACAACAATTCCACTATCCGAATATTCCGAAAAATTATTCGCGTAAATACGGGCATTGGTATTGTCTCCAACCCCGAGTCCCATGAATGATCCCTTAAAAGTGTTCCTTTCAATGACAGAATCGGCAGACTGGATCAGCATCATCCCGGTGTTGGTGTCCAAAAACCCGGTCCCGGAAACCGTTGTACCGGTACAGTTGTAGATACCAACACCAAGACCTGTGTTTTCGATATTACTGTTTGTTATTTTCATATCCGAACAGCTGAGCATAACCACCATTGCCGGATCTTGTCCATCGATGGTGACTCCGTTCTTTCCTTCATAATACAAGACAGGTTTTCCATCGGCAGTGTTGGTTGAATCAACAGTCAGGTTCGGGAGGAAATTGGGTCCCGGTGCATACCGGAACGAGTACGGTGTTACATGGGTAACCATATTTCCGGATACAATAGAGTTCGTGGTCGTCTCCAGGTTGAACCCCACAGTTCCCCATAATGGATTTACAGTACAATCCTTAACGGTATTTCCCTGAATGGTAAACCCGTCAAGGTTTTCGAGACTCATCCCGTCAGCGCCATGAATTGAATCCTCGATGCGGTTATCCTTTATTACGCCTCCTGAAATGGCGTTAATTTCGAGATTGGTGAGAGATGTCCGGGCTCCGGTGACCGTATTTTGCGTTATTGTCGCATTAAAAAAATGGAATTCTCCAGACAAATCCATGAATCCGCCGACATATATCCCACGTCCGCCTGGTTCGGTGATAGTGTTCTTGTGTATGATAATATCCCGAACCACGGGGAACGTAATAATCCCGGATGACGCACTGGAGAGTACGATTCCGCCGTCATAGATCGTGTTATTCTCAATTACAAAACCAGAAAAGGTTGCATTATCGGTAGTGAGGGTAACAGAGATCGCTTTTGCGGTGACGTTGCTTTCACTGTTCACCATGATAAGGTTATTTTTTATGGTAATGCCCTGGCTGTCGACAAAATAGATCCCATATCCCTCGGTACACTGCATGCTGCTGTTCGTGATGGTGACATCAGAGAGCCCGGACCCCGTAATGATTGCATCCTCCGCGTTGCCCGGTCGATGAATGCTGAACGTCACATTCCTGATGGAAACATGACTGGCGGTGATTTCTATTGCATGTTCCCCGGCTCCATAAGGATCAAACCCGTCAAACGTAACATCTGGTGCGCTTATAGTAACGGCGACCGGCATCTGATACTTGCCGACATGCGGGTATGCGCCGGAGCTATCACTGCCGATAAGACTCACCGAGCGGTTGATATCGATCACTTCGTGGTACGTGCCGCTCTGCACAAGGATGGTATCCCCAGTGGAGGCATTGTTGATAGCTCCCTGTATGGTCGTATAGTTACAGCCCGATGGACCGACAGTGATTACAGCTGCCCCGACATTTATTGTCAGAAGGAGAAAGAAAAGGAGAAGAACTCCCGTTAATATCCTGATATCGGTATGGTTTGAGTTGTTCATTTGTAGTCTACCCCCGTTGATCATATACACGGACGCTTTAATTCAGCGTTTAGGTTCTTTCATCATATAAATGCAATTGTCGATTAATTTGAGTGGAAAAAGCCCGCATAATAAGGGATAAAAATTGCTGGACAGGACGGCATCGAGACCCATCTGAAAATTCATTACATCCGCTGATGGTGATTGCGGGAACACAGGGATTTGTCGTTGGATTGCGACTATTCCCCCAAAAAAATATTTGTGGGGATTTTCCCCCACATCTCTTGTTGTATAGTTCAGATCCATTTGCCGATTACCGGTGTATCGGTGGGTAGACCATACACTATCGCGTCAGCACCGTTGCGATAGAACACGCCATCGCGGTACACGCCTACTTCTGAAATGCCATCTCCGTTCCAGTCGCCAACCACTGGTGTATCAGTTGGCAGACCATACACTATCGCGTCAGCACCGTTACGATAGAACACACCATCGCGGTACACGCCTACTTCTGAAATGCCATCTCCGTTCCAGTCGCCAACCACTGGTGTATCAGTTGGCAGACCATACACTATCGCGTCAGCACCGTTACGATAGAACACACCGTTGCGGTACACACCTACTTCTGAAATGCCATCTCCGTTCCAGTCGCCAACCACTGGTGTATCAGTTGGCAGACCATACACAACCGCGTCAGCACCGTTGCGATAGAACACACCGTCACGGTACACGCCTACTTCAGATATGCCATCTCCGTTCCAGTCACCGACTACCGGTGTATCAGTTGATAGACCATACACAATCGCGTCTGCACCATTACGATAGAACACACCATCGCGGTATACGCCTACATTATCAACATCCGACGCAGCATTCACCGTGATGTAATTCGTCCGAGTGAAGGTGTTGCTTCCCGCCGAGTTGGTTGCAGTTAGTGCCACGGTGTAAGTACCGACGCTTGAGTAAGTGTGAGAAGGGTTTTTTAGTGTACTGGAACTCCCGTCAGTAAAATTCCAGATCCATGATGTTGGCGTGTTGGTTGAGCTATCCGTAAACTGGACGGTAAGCGGTGCAGTGCCGGAGGTGGGGGTTCCTACGAAATTGGCAATCGGGGGGTTTGCCGGAAAAGGCGCAAATTTCTGGATACGGAAATTACCACTATCAGCGACATAAACATTCCCAGATAAATCTACCGCTACTCCATAGGGATCTTCAAACTGCCCGTTTTCTGTTCCCCACCCTCCCCATTTCGTTATAAATGACCCGTTTGAACTGAACTTCTGGATCCTGTTGTTGCTGCTGTCGGCAACGTAGACATTGCCTAATGAATCTGCTGCGACACCCATGGGATAGTATAAATACCCATCTCCATTACCTCTCGTTCCCCACTTCGTTATAAATGACCCGTTTGCATCGAACTTCTGGATCCGGTTATTGCCACTGTCAGCAACGTATACATAACCCGATGAATCTACTGCTACATCATAGAGATCGTTGAACTGCCCGTTTCCTGTTCCCGAAGAACCCCATTTCGTTATAAATGACCCGGTTGCATCGAACTTCTGGATCCGGTTATTGCCACCGTCAGCGACATAAACATTATCCGATGAATCAACTGCGACACCTTCGGCAGAAAAGAACTGCCCGCTTCCATTACCTCTCGTTCCCCATTTCGTTATAAATGACCCGGTTGCATCAAACTTCTGGATCCGAGCATTTTGAAAATCTGCAACGTAGACATTGTCTGAAGAATCAACTGCGACATCATAGGGATATTTGAACTGCCCGTTTCCAGAACCATATGATCCCCACTTCGCCATAAATGACCCGGTTCCATCAAACTTCTGGATTCTATGGTTCTCCGTGTCAGCGATGTAGACATTACCTGACAAATCCGCCGCTACACGCCAGGGTAGATTAAACTGCCCGTTTTCTGTGTATCCTCCCAATCTCGCGATAAATGACCCGGTTGCATCGAACTTCTGGATCCGATGGTTCCGAAGATCAGTAACGTAGATATTGCCTGACGAATCCGCCGCTACATCTCCGGGATATTGGAACTGCCCGTTTCCTGTTCCCATAGTCCCCCACTTCGTTAAAAATGTGCCGTTAGAATTGAACTTCTGGATCCGATCGCCGCCCCAATCAGCGACATAGACATTGTCCGATTTATCTACCGCTACACCTCGGGAATAATAGAATTGTCCGTCTCCAGAACCATACGATCCCCACTTCGTTATAAATGACCCGTTTGCATCGAACTTCTGGATCCTGTTGTTGTCAGTATCCGCAACATAAACATTACCAAATGAATCTACCGCAAGATAAAAGGGACTATTGAATTGTCCATCTCCAGAACCATACGATCCCCACTTCGCTATAAAAAATCCGGTTGAATTGAACTTCTGGATCCTGTTGTTGTCAGTATCCGCAACATAAACATTGTCCGATTTATCTACCGCTACACCTATGGAATAATAGAATTGTCCGTCTCCAGAACCATACGATCCCCACTTCGCTAAAAATGTGCCGTTAGAATTGAACTTCTGGATCCGATCGTTCATTGAGTCAGCAACGTAGACATTATCCGACGAATCAACTGCGACACCACCGGGAGATATGAACTGTCCGTCTCCCGAACCTAATGATCCCCATGTCGTTAAAAATGTGCCGTTAGAATTGAACTTCTGGATCCGATTGTTGTCCGAATCAACGACATAGATATTGCCCGACGAATCAACTGCGACACCTTGAGGATATTGGAACTGCCCGTTACTATAAATATATGAGCCCCATTTTGTAACAAACACATACGTTTCACTGTTGGTTGTAGATCCAGTTTTGTTAGGAGGTGTGTCTAGGGAGGGGGCATTCAATCTTTCCTGAACAGGATTATGGAGGTCTCTTAGTCCATCGCGAGTCAGGTTTACCGATTCTGCCGGCGATCCATCAGACAGCGCAGAAACTCCTGCTATCAGACTGACCACATAGAGAAACACAAACATTAACAATACAATCGTTTTTGATGATCCAGATTTGTGCATACGATAAAACTCCGTTGATAAACGAAGCATGTTCAACATGATATATATTTCCATGTTTCATCAGCAAAATCCAAATTCCGTCGTCAAACCTCTTCTCGGTTCACGATAGTGGTAAAAGATTGGCGGGGATTATTCCCTGCCAATCTGCACCCGTATAGCACCCACCTCACATCCATGCCAGGCAACATTTCAGCGACGCCAACCCACTAGGACTTTACACGCCGCACCAGTGAAACGTCGGCTCCACAAAACCAACAGTCTACTGAACCGACACACGGTTTTTCTTTAACCGATGACCGATGGTTACCATTCTATCCGGGAGAATATGCAGGGCGATACCATCACAGAACCGGAACTAAAGACGAGTGCAGTAAAGTGAATTATCACATTGTTGGAGCATGCGGATTCGTCGTTGGATTAGAACTATACCGAAAAAAAATATTTGGGGGAATTTTTCCCCACATCTTCCTTTCACGTCCACTTGCCGATTACGGGTGTATCAGTTGGCAGACCGTACACAATGTCGGTAGCCCCGTTGCGATAGAACACTCCGTCGCGGAACACGCCTACTTCAGACATGTGATCTCCGTTCCAGTCGCCGATTACCGGTGTATCGGTGGGTATACCATACACAATGTCAGTAGCATCTTTGCGATAGAACACTCCACCGCGGTACACACCTACTTCTGACTTGAGATCTCCGTTCCAGTCGCCGATTACCGGTGTATCGGTGGGTAGACCGTACACAATATCGGTAGCATCTTTGCGATAGAACACTCCACCGCGGTACACACCCACTTCTGACTTGAGATCTCCGTTCCAGTCGCCGATTACCGGTGTATCGGTGGGTAGACCGTACACAATGTCGGTAGCATCTTTGCGATAGAACACTCCACCGCGGTACACACCCACTTCTGACATGCCATCTCCGTTCCAGTCGCCGATTACCGGCGTATCGGTGGGTAGACCGTACACAATATCGGTAGCACCATTGCGATAGAACACACCATCGCGGAACACGCCTACATTCGATGATGAAGTGTTAAGGTGAAGCGGGAGATAATCGGTGTTGTCTCCATCAATGGCAAACGACGAGTTGCAGAACCCGTCGCCACGGTCCGGGTGGGTCTGCGACCAGCCGGTTCCGTCAGGGTCAGCCCAGTAGTTCCCGCCGATGTAAGGACCGCCGACGATATTAGGACCTGTGGTCACTGTCACGTTCCAGTAATTGGGGGAGATCATAGAACCGATAAGATCCTGCGAGCTGGAGGAGAAGGTATGCCGGATCGGTTGCTGTACTATCGGTTCAATCTCATATCCGAGATACTTTTTAACCAGATTCCCCTGCTGACTGCCCCAGGGATGTTGAGGGGTAGCGACAGGTCCTGCAATGGACTGATTTATAGTAATTGTCCCATTCACCGCTACCGTTGCATTGACAAGGTTGTTGCTGAAGGTATTATCTGTAGAGATGACTGGAGTCCTGAGCTTGTACGTTGTATACAGACCAATGCCCAGTTCTGCTGGTCCTGCAGTGTTATCTGTGAACAGATTATCAGATGACCCCAATATCCTGAATCCAAGTGTCGGGTCCTCGATTATATTCCCACTGATTGAAGAGTCATCAGTTATTCCAAGTTCGATGCCTGCAGAGCTGTCCATCTGGATATTGCGTATATAGTTATTTGACACATTTACCCAATGTGACTCCTCAAGTGCGATGCCTGCGAGGAGATAGCTCTCCACCACATTATTCCTGATCTCAAATGAGTTGCCGTTGACCCCACTTGTTACGATGCCAACTTCACCGGCATCGGTTATCGTATTCTCTTCGACATAGGTAGAATCGAATGCACCTTGAAGAGAGATACCTCCCGAACCTGCATTGGTGATCGTATTATTGTGGATACGGCTGTCTCCAAGAGTTCCCATGTCCAAGCCAGTATTGCATTGGTTCAGTGTGTTTCCATCTATAGAGGTGCCCTGATTCAGATAGACGCCAATGCCATCATTACAACTAGTAACGGTGTTATTGATGATAAGCCCGTTATCCGACTGGATGAGTGCGATTCCATACCACTCATCACTGATAGCTAGGTCCCTAATGACCGCATCGTCGCACCCGATGAGATATACCGTTCCAGGGTTCATCGAAGAGTCGATGGTGATCCCATCGATACCTTCCCGGTATATCACCGGCTTGCCATTCACTAGGTTCGTCTCACTGATGGTATTGCCGGGCAGGTCAGCAGGAGTGCCTTCGAAGCCAAATTGATATTGGTTTCCCTCCATTGTATTGCCGGTAATATTAGAATTTGTGAGACCGGATAGGTACATACCAATATAGGAGTTATTATTGATCTTATTGCCGGTGACGAGAGCACGGGAACACGACTCCAGCCTGATTATTGTATTGGAATTGAAACCTTCGATGTAATGATCTTTTACTGTGCAGTTATCAGCGCCATAGACGTAAACTCCAATATGGGATTCGTGTGAAGATTCCTCTGGATGTGAGTAGAGTGTGTTGTTGCTGATGACAACGCCGCTTGAAGGTGCGGACATAATCAGAGGATACCAGTTGTTATAAATGGTATTTCTCTCGATGATGGCATCATCGACAATGGACCAATCATTTTGTGCATGGATAATGATGGCATAACATTGTTGTGCCCTGATAGTATTGTTCCTGATCACGTGACCCGGATAGTGTACATACTCCTCTTGGTCTTGATGAAAAATTCTAACGGTATATCCGGCATAGTTATCAATCCAGTTATCCTCGACGGTCACCCGTGTGCAGTTGTAAAATGATATGCCCATCTCACAATTGATGGTGTTGCCAGAAACGGTTGGATTACTGACAAAAATTGCGTTGATTGCCGTATAATTGAAGTCGTGGACTGGGAAATGTCTGATATTGCAACCGAGGATGCTTGCATTGTCATTACCAATATATACGGCGTTTCCTGAGGCATTGCCAAGAGAGAATCTCTCAACGGTAACTCCGTAAGCAGAGATGTTAATGCCAACATACCCTCCCATGAAATCGAGTTCGGGGTTGCCGGTACCTGTATCGGTGCCGGTGATAGTCACAGACCGGTCCACAACCAGTGACTCAGGATACGTGGCGCTCATCACCTCGAGGGTATCCCCCGCGGAGGCATTATTGATAGCCCCCTGTATGGTCGTATAGTTACAGCCTGATGGACCGACAGTGATCACAGCTGCCCCGACATTTATTGTCAGAAGTAGAATGAAAAGGAGGAGAACTCCCGTTGATATCCTGATGCCTTTATGGGTGTAGTTGCTCATTTGTAGTCGACCTCCGTGGGTCATATACACGGACGCTTTAATTCAGCGTTTAGGTTCTTTCATCATATAAATGCAATTGTCGATTAATTTGAGTCGAAAGAACCGGTCCAATCAGGAATAAAAATCGTTGGACAGAACTGCAAAGAGCCCTATCCAAAAATTCAGTACGTCCGTAGATGGTCATTAGAGGGAACACGCAGTTTCGTTGTTGGATTAGAACTATACCCAATAAAAATATTTGTGGAGATTTTTCCCCACATCTCTTGTTTTATAGTTCAGGTCCACTTGCCGATTACCGGTGTATCAGTTGAGAGACCATACACTATCGCGTCTGCACCGTTGCGATAGAACACTCCACCGCGATACACGCCTACTTCAGACATGCCATCTCCGTTCCAGTCGCCAATTACCGGCGTATCAGTTGAGAGACCATACACTATCGCGTCTGCACCGTTGCGATAGAACACTCCACCGCGATACACGCCTACTTCAGATATGCCATCTCCATTCCAGTCGCCGATTACCGGTGTATCAGTTGAGAGACCATACACTATCGCGTCTGCACCGTTGCGATAGAACACCCCTCCACGGAACACACCTACTTCAGATATGCCATCTCCGTTCCAGTCGCCGACTACCGGTGTATCAGTTGAGAGACCATACACTATCGCGTCTGCACCATTGCGATAGAACACCCCTCCACGGAACACACCTACTTCAGATATGTGATCTCCATTCCAGTCGCCGACTACCGGTGTATCAGTTGAGAGACCATACACTATCGCGTCTGCACCATTGCGATAGAACACACCGCCGCGGTACACGCCGACATTATCAACACCCGATGCAGCAGACACCGTGATATAGTTATCAATCGTCTTGGTATTCGACCCGGCTACATTCGTTGTGGTTAGTGCAACTGTGTAGGTACCAGTACTAGCATAAGTGTGTACCGGGTTCTTCACTGTTGCATTCACTGATGAACTGTCCCCGAAGTTCCATGACCATGCAGTCGGCGTGTTCGTTGAGCTGTCAGTGAATGTGACGGTTAACGGTGCGGTGCCGGAGGTGGGAGTGCCGGTAAAGTTGGCGACCGGGGAAGAGAATTGCTGCCTCATCAAAGCAATATTCATGGAAGGCATCCCCCAGTTCACAAAAAGCATAATCTCTCCGGATGGGAGTTCCATTGCTGTTCTGTCTCCGGGACCTTCAGTGCTTGCTTCGGTAACCTCGCTACCTGTACTGTTCAGAAGAATTGTCTCTGTGGTCTGGCTTTGTGATGGCCAGTTTTTACCATCCGTAGAGAAAGCAGTCCGCTGGCGTTCCAGCAAATTACCGTAGAACATCCTGTATCCCGAACCATCGGCAAGCTTCAGGACATAAGGATCGTGCCCGTACGTGTAAAGCACGGAAAAGTGCGAGAAGGTCAACCCATCATTTGAAGTACCGATGACAATATCAGTTGGTTGCCTGCCAGTCCCGTAGTTCCCGCTGATTTGAATAGCGTAATCATTATCTGCAAACCGGATTACATTGCAGTGATCTGCAAACGAGAACTCGGTCGCACTGAAATTCGGATAGTTTATATCAATTCTCGTACCTTCTCGTGTCCAGTTTATGCCATCAGGAGATATGGCGCTTTTGATGCGTAAATCGAGTAGACTAACATTCTGAGAATTTGTATGGTAGTACATCCTGTAGGTCCCATTCGAGAGTCTGACCACGCTTGGTCCGTTGATGGTAAATTCATTCTCCGGAATATTACTCTCACCTGTATATCCATAGCCAAAAAGCCGGTATCCGGGTTCTACTGTCCAGCTGATTCCATCAATCGATGTTGCGCTCCTTATCGCAGTGTCTGCTCCTGAAACAGACGGTATAAGCAAGACTCCGTAGTACATCCGATAGGTGTTGTCCGGGAGTTTAATAATGTCAGACTGTGACGGCCCAAAGGATTCATAAGCAGATCCTGTTGCATTTTTTCCTACTGCATACTTGTTAATCTTCCATGTATAGGTTGGAGTTGAGCTGGGAGTTATGGTGATATAATTTGTCCTGATGGTAATGTTTGAACCTGCGGCATTCCTTGCGGTCAGCGACACAGTGTAATTACTGGTGCCTGTGTACATGTGAGAGGGGTTCTGGGAAGTACTTGAAGTCGTGTCCCCAAACAACCAGAACCAGCTTGTTGGCGTGTTCGTTGAGCTGTCGGTAAACTGCACGGTCAGCGGTGCCGTGCCGGAGGTCGGAGTTCCTATGAAATTGGCGACCGGGGCGACTCCACCGGAACTGACCGTGATGTAATTCGTCCGTGTCATGGTATTACTACCAGCCGAGTTGGTTGCGGTCAGTGATATTGTGAAGGCACCTGCGCCGATGTAAATGTGAGAGGGGTTCTTTTCAGTACTGGAAATCCCATCACCGAATGACCAGTTCCAGCTGGTTGGCGTATTGGTCGAAGTGTCAGTAAACTGTACGGGTAACGGTGCGGTGCCGGAGGCGGGAGTACCGGTGAAGTTAGCAACCGGGGCGACTCCACCGGAACTGACTGTGATGTAACTCGTCTTTGTGCAAACATTGCTTCCCGCCGAGTTGGTTGCTGTCAGTGCAACCGTGTAGGTTCCGGAGTTGGCATACGTGTGAACCGGGTTCTTCACTGTGGCATTCACTGACGAATTATCCCCGAAGTTCCATGACCATGATGTCGGTGTATTCGTTGAGCTATCTGTGAATGTGACGGTTAGTGGTGCAGTACCGGAGGTTGGGGTTCCCGCGAAGTTGGCAACCGGGGTTGAAAATTGTTGCCTCATCAAAGCAATATCCTTGGAAGGATTCCCCCAGTTCACAAAAAGCATAATCTCTCCGGATGCGAGTTCCAGTGCTGATCTGTCTCCGGGAGCTTCGGTGCTTGATTCCGTAACCTCATAACCGGTACTGTTTATAAAAACAGTCTCTGTGGTCTGGCTTTGTGATGGCCAGTTCTTACCATCTGAAGAGAAAGCAGTCCGCTGGCGGTCCATCAAATTTCCGTAGAAAAGCCTGTATCCCGAACCATCGGCAAGCTTCAGGACATTAGGATCGTGCCCGTCCGTGTAAAGCACGGAAAAGTGAGAGAAGGTCATCCCATCGTTTGAAGTCCCTATGACGAGGTCGCCATTATGCGCTGATGGTGTTTCGTAGTTTCCACCAAATAAAATAACGTAATCATTATCTGCAAACCGGATTACAGCGCTGTGACCTGCAAGTGATAATTGGCCCGGACCGGCTACCGGTACGGTTATATTCACCCTCGTACCCTCTCGTGTCCAGGTTAAACCATCAGAAGATATAGCACTTTTAACGCGGAAATCAGATGGCAGCATGTCCGGTGTTGATGCCTGATAATACATTCTGTATGTTCCATTCGAGAGTCTGACAACGCGTGGTCCGTTGATGGACCCTTCATTCGCCGGAATATTACTCTCACCTGTATATCCATAGCCAAAAAGCCGGTATCCGGATTCTACCGTCCAGCTGATTCCATCAGTCGATGTTGCGCTCTTTATGGCACTGGTTGCTCCTTGAACTGCGGGACTAAGGAAAACTCCGTAGTACATCCGGTAACTGTTGTCCGGGAGTTTAATGATGTCAGACATACTCAGGAAACTGGATTCACGAGCAGATCCCGTCGCATCTTGTCCAACTGCATACTTGCTAAACTTCCATGTATAGGTTGCTGTGCTGCCTGATGTTACAGTAATATAGTTCGTCCTTGTGATGGTGTTACTTCCCGCCGAGTTGGTTGCAGTTAGTGCCACGGTGTAAGTACCGGCGCTGGCATACGTGTGAACCGGGTTCTTCACTGTGGCATTCACTGATGATCCATCACCGAACGACCAGCTCCAGCTGGTTGGCGTGTTTGTCGAGCTGTCAGTAAATGTGACGGTTAACGGTGCGGTGCCAGAGGATGGGGTTCCCGCGAAGTTGGCGACCGGGGCTACTACTCCGGAACTGACCGTGATGTAACCCGTTCGTGTGAGAGTATTACTGCCCGCTGAGTTGGTTGCAGTTAGTGCAACCGTGTAGGTTCCGGCGCTGGCATACGTGTGAACCGGATTCTGCTGTGTGGCATTCACCGATGAACTATCACCGAAGTTCCATGACCATGATGTCGGTGTATTCGTTGAGCTGTCAGTGAATGTGACGCTTAACGGTGCATTGCCTGATGTGGGAGTACCGGTGAAGTTAGCAACCGGGGTTGAAAATTGTTGCCTCATCAAAGCAATATCTGATGAAGGACCTATCCAGTTCACAAAAAGCATAATCTCTCCGGTTGAGAGTTCTAGTGCAGTTCTGTCTGCGGGACTTTCAGCGCCTGCTTCGGTAACCTCGCCACCTGTACTGTTCAGAAGAATTGTCTCTGTGGTCTGGCTTTGTGATGGCCAGTTCTTACCATCCGTAGAGAAAGCAGTCCGCTGACGTTCCAGCAAATTGCCGTAGAACATCCTGTATCCCGAACCATCGGCAAGCTTCAGGACATAAGGATCGTGCCCTTCCGTGTAAAGCACGGCAAAGTTCGAGAAGGTCAACCCATCATTCGAAGTCCCGATGACGAGATCAGAGGGTCGGGTGTTAGAATTTGCTCCGTAGTTCCCGCTGAGTTGAATAGCGTAATCATTATCTGCAAACCGGATTACATTGGGGTGACCTGCAAGCGAGAACTCGGTCGCACTGCCACTCGGATAGTTTATATCTATTCTCGTACCCTCTCGTGTCCAGGTTATGCCATCAGAAGATGTGGCGCTTTTGACGCGGAAATCTGGTGTCCCAGCACCCTGAGAACATGCCTGGTAGTACATCCTGTATGTCCCATTCGAGAGTCTGACCACGGAGGGTCCGCCGATGACAGCTTCATTCACCGGAATATTACTCTCACCTGTATATCCATAGCCAAAAAGCCGGTATCCGGATTCTACCGTCCAGCTGATCCCATCAGTCGATGTTGCGCTCTTTATGGCACTGGTTGCTCCTGAAACAGCGGGATTAAGGTAAACTCCATAGTACATCCGGTAACTGTTGTCCGGGAGTTTAATGATGTCAGGCATAGTGGGCGGAAGGGAGTCATAAGCGGATCCTGCCGCATCTTGTCCAACTGCATACTTGTTAAACTTCCATGTATACGTTGCTGTGCTAGCTGATGCTACGCCAGCAATGCTCGCCAGCAACAAGACTGCTATCACCGCTATTCTAATCGTAATATCGATGCCACACCGACCATGAGTTTTTATCCTGTTCATTGTTTATCCACACATCGTTATAACAAATGTTTCCCCTTAAATCTTTCTTTTTTGCTCCGTTATGGAGGCTGTTGCACAGTTCGAAAAAATGTTGAACGGTATCCAGACGTTCACGCGTTGCCAGTGTAGATAACACAAAAAATGAAAAAATTATCACATTCGCGACGAACCGGACTCGCATGGTGTAACGATTGGATCGTGAGACGTAATATCGATCCTCCAATTTCGGACTCCTGCAAGATCCTCTCCAATCAACCATGAACATCGTTGGACAGGACTGCAAAGAGCCCTATCTAAAAATTCAGTACATCCGCTGATGGTCATTACTGGGATTCGCGGTTTCGTTGTTGGATTAGAACTATACCCAAAAAAATATTTGTGGAGATTTTCCCCCACCTCTCTTGTTTTATAGTTCAGGTCCACTTGCCGATTATTGGTGTATCAGTTGGCAGACCATACACAATCTCGTCAGCACCATTACGATAGAACACTCCGTCGCGGAACACGCCAACCTCATACAAGCCATCTCCATTCCAGTCGCCGATTACCGGTGTGTCAGTTGATAGACCATACACAATATCGGTAGCACCGTTGCGATAGAACACTCCGTCGCGGAACACACCTACTTCAGACATGCCATCTCCATTCCAGTCGCCGATTACCGGTGTATCGGTGGGTAGACCGTACACAATATCGGTAGCACCGTTGCGATAGAACACACCACCGCGGAACACACCTACTTCAGACATGCCATCTCCGTTCCAGTCGCCGATTACCGGTGTATCGGTGGGTAGACCATACACAATCGTGTCAGCACCGTTGAGATAGAACACTCCGTCGCGGAACACACCTACTTCAGATATGCCATCTCCGTTCCAGTCGCCAATTACCGGTGTATCAGTTGGTAGACCGTACACAATATCGGTAGCATCCTCGCGATAGAACACACCGCCACGGAACACACCTACATTATCAGCACCTGATGCCGCATTCACCGTGATGTAGTCAGTAATCGTTTTGGTATCCGAACCGACTGCATTCGTTGCGCGCAGTGAAACCGTGTAGGTGCCGTTGACCAAATAGATATGCGACGGGTTCTTTTCGGTGCCGTAAGTTCTGTCCCCAAAGTCCCAGCTCCATGATGTCGGCAAGCCGGTCGAAGTATCCGTAAATGTGACGGTTAACGGTGCGGTGCCGGAGGTGGGTGTTCCCGTGAAGTTGGCAACCGGTAATGTTGCGTTCCCGGTTTCGGTCACCTGTAAAGAAACGGTCTGCTCGTCAACTGTGGCATTGACAATCACGATCCCGCTGACTGTGGGTGTGAATGTGGTCTCGGCAACGCCTTTCTTCGTGAAATTCGTTGTGACTGAGAACGAACCGGTTCCACGGGTAACCGTAAACACGACCGGTATGCCGTCCGGAACATGATCGTTCGACGAGATGTAGCCACTGGTTGAGTTGAATGTCAGATTCGCCTGGATTATGGTTGGATAACCCGGACTGACGGAAGCCGGGGATGCGGTGACGCCGAGCACCAGCCACGGGTCATACGCGACGGTCCCGCTCACGTAACGCGAAGGGTTGCCGTTTGTGCCCCACCAGGTGTTCATCGCGTCCATGCTGCCAATAGAATGGACATAGGTCCCCACCGGTGCACTGCTGTATAGCCGGTTAAACCGTAGCATGCTGCTATTACTTACAGCATATATAGCGGAGCCTGTTCCGTTAGTCCCGGAAGTGTTGCCGGTACCGCCGGTACCTGCGGAAAAGACGTTGAATGTGGAGGATACTGCCATAACATTACCACCTGTCCAGATAGCACCGCCACTTCCGCCGTTCCCCCCGAAATGGCTGCCGGAGGCTGCTCCTTTGCCACCATTTCCTGCAAAGCAGCTGTCCAGTGTCGACATATTGACCGAGAGCGTATCTTCCGGAGAGGTTAAAATAAAGATGGCTCCACCATTACCGCCAACATTGCCATTGCCCCCGGTAGCATCTGAAAGACTCCCGCCATTGCCCCCGTTCCCTGCGCTGCAGTGGGAGATGTTGGATGATATCAGGCTGACCGAACTGAATAAGCCCGCAAGGGCAACGCCACCACCGAAGCCCCCGACATTGCCCTGGCCCCCGTTCCCCCCCGAGATGCCAGAACCGCCGTTCCCCCCGGCTCCTGCGTTGCACCCGGAGATGGTGGACGATATCAGGCTGACCGAACTGGTGTAGGCCTTAAAGAAAACGCCACCGCCGAAGCCCCCGACATTACCCTGGCCC
>Ga0247841_10001297_pt1 | contig 57746 bp, 55 predicted proteins | sample LaCruzMarch2015__2_FD_192410 | JGI IMG/M metagenome (GOLD analysis project Ga0247841, IMG submission 192410) | Freshwater microbial communities from meromictic Lake La Cruz, Castile-La Mancha, Spain - LaCruzMarch2015_18m | ecosystem: Environmental > Aquatic > Freshwater > Lake | place: Spain... | reverse complement strand
AAAATGCAAACAACAGGCTTTCCATCACCAGCGACGGACTATCTAGAGAAGAAGCTGGACCTGAACGAATTGCTGGTCACAAATCCGACGGCAACTTTTTTTATGCGGGTCAAAGAGGGAGGCATGGCTGAATCCGATATTTTTCCCGGTGACATCCTCCTGGTGGATCGTTCCCTAACCCCCCGAGAAACAGACATTGTGGTCGCCATCATCGAGGGAGAATTTAAACTGACGCGTTTCCAGCGAAAAAAGATTGCCCAAAAAGGAGAGAATTCGTTCGAGGTATGGGGCGTAATCAGCTGGGTCTTGCATGATATGCGGAGGGGAAAAGCATGAGATCTCCTGTCTATGTTCTCGTCGACTGCAACAACTTTTATGCCAGCTGTGAGAGGGTTTTTAATCCGGAGCTAAACGGCAAACCGGTGGTGGTACTTTCCAACAATGATGGATGCGCGGTAGCTTGTTCGAAAGAAGCCAAAGCCCTCGGGATCAAAGTGGGTACGCCTATATTTGAGTGCAAGGGAATGATGGAAGGACACGACGTCCGGATCCGCTCCTCAAACTATACTCTCTACGGCGACATGTCGGAACGTGTGATGCAGATCCTCATGGGATTTACACCCGAAATTGAAATCTATTCGATCGATGAAGCTTTTCTCCGGCTGGATGGACTGGCTCATAAGGATTTCCTCTCCTACGGAAAAACAATACGGGCAAAGGTACAGCGATGGACCGGGATCCCTGTTTCTATCGGTATTGCCCCAACAAAGACACTGGCAAAACTTGCCAATCGTTATGCAAAGAAGCATCCGGAAACAGAGGGCGTCTTTGACCTGCGCGAAGAGGATTCGCGAAAAGAATATCTGCAGAAAGTTGATGTCTCCGATATCTGGGGTATCGGTTTCCAGTACAGTAAACTACTGAAGAAGTATAGTATCAATACTGCCTGGGAGCTTTCGCAGGCGCCGATGACATGGCTCCGGAAAAACCTGACAGTCAAGGGGCTCAGGACTGCCTGGGAACTAAAGGGTTTTCCCTGTATCTCCCTGGAGGAGACACGGGAGGCAAAACAGGGAATCTGCTCTTCCCGCTCGTTTGGGCGCCCTGTCAAAACTCTCCGGGATCTCCAGGAAGCTCTTTCCTCCTATGCTTCGATCGGGGCGGAAAAGCTTCGCTCAGAACATTCAGTAGCCTCCATCATCGGCGTCTTCCTCGGGACCAATCCTTTTAAATCGGAGCCGCAGTATTCGAACTACTACAGCGCCAACCTTGCGTTTCCGACAGCGGAAAGCAGTCTGCTGATCCATGTAGCTCTCCGATCCTTGCAAAAAATATTTCGCACAGGATTTTCGTACAAGAAAGTCGGTATTTTCCTTTTTGGGATTGTGCCGGAGAGGGATTCTTCACCAAACCTCTTTGGACAGTTCTATCAGGGAAGCAAATCCCAAACTTTGATGGAGACCTTCGACCAGATCAACCAGCGAATGGGTAGGGATACCCTCCGTTTTGCCTCCTCTGGCATCAGCAATGAATGGCAGATGAGACGAGAGTATCTAACCGATAAATTCACCACGAATTGGCAGGAGCTTCTGGAAATTGTATCATAACTTATATCGTCTTTTACATCATGCAAGCTGGAATAAACCCAGGCAGATCGACATAGTTTAATGTAACGATGTAATATTCTTTGATCCCTATTGTTTCACATAGTTTTTTTAACTCCGCGTAATCTGAGGGCATACCTGTTTCTTTTACTTCTATCGCCATTTTTTGGTCAATAATAAAATCTATCTCTTTTCCATTTCTCTTTTGGTAAAAGTGGATAGATTTAGCCTCCGGTTTGATTTGGGTCAATAGAGCATTTTCTAGAACCGTACCCATCGGAATTGTTTGAGCCCATTGTAGAATGCCATGATCCGAAAAATACGATTTGCGAGATCCACTGATCTCCCTGTCAATATTCAGGGTAAAGGGATTGATCAAATGAATAAAATAGGTCTTCTCTAGAAAAGTTAAATAGGAGTAGACGGTATCCCTGCTGATACTGCATTCCTGAGCCAGCTTAGTAATATCCAGCTTTGAACCTACTCGTTTCATTAATAGAAATAATAAATCCCGAAATTTGTTGATATATCGAAAATCCGCTAACTGTCTAACTTCTTTGTCAAAATAAGCATTGAAAATATCTTGCAGTATCCTTTTTTTCTTTGCATCGTCATCTGATAAAACTACCTGTGGAAACCCACCAAACTTCAAATATTGCTGATAGTGATTTTTTAGTTTAAGCGTTTGAAATTTGTTTTTTTGACTATTCTTCTCTGCTAAAGAGGAAGCAAACGAAATGGATGAATCCTGAAACTCTAGGTATTCATCAAAGGTAAGAGGGAACAATTCAAATAAGTATTTCCTTCCCGCCAGACTCTCCGGAAATAAATTTTTAATATAGAAACTGCTGGAGCCGGTAAGGAAAAACTTGATCCCATAATGATCAAATAGATATTTGATTGGATTTACAATTTCAGGAATCACCTGGATCTCATCGAGAAAAAGATAAATTCTTTCTTCTTTATTGATCCCTAAGGTAACTAAATTGTTGATAATCTGGTCATAATCAATCTCTTGAAATAGCAATTGATGCATCGGATTTTCCATATCCAGCATCAATTTGTTGGTAGAGAGGATTCTGTCAAATAGCATCTGGAGCAAAGTAGTCTTGCCTACTCTTCGTTGTCCCGTGATGACCAAAATCTCTTGATCGTCCAGGACTGGCAGTATTTGATCCAGGATCTTTCTCTTGTATACCATGGCATTATTCTCAACTGATTATAAAAATTGTCAAGTACTAGTCGACAAAATTATATAAAATATGTCGGGAGTCAGTCGACAGATTTGTAATTATCGACGACAATGAATGGCAGATGAGACGAGAGTATCTAACCGATAAATTCACCATGAATTGGCAGGAGCTTCTGGAAGTTGCCTGAATTATAAATGTTTATACTATTCTTTTTTGGTATTTTTGTAAAGAAATCAAATAAGGTGTTAGGTTATGAAATTAATGTTCTTCCATAACTTCTTGTGCTATTTTTTCTTCCATTTTGTTTCGAATTTCGGTAAAGTTTTTAGGTTTTTTCTTAGTTTCTACTTTTCCATAGTTTTTCTCTAAATCATCATGACTTGATTTTATTCGACTCCTTCTTAATGGATTCGTTATTCCAGTTCTTTTCATTTATTCTCCCAATAGCACTTTTGTCCCTTGTAGCGGTTTATCACTCTACCTCTTCCCTTTTTAATGTCTTCATTCCGTTGCATCAATGAAGATTGTAACCTATTAGCCCCGATTGATCCACAGCTTCCATTTGGTCAGGAGCTTATCAATCGTTTGCATTATCAGCTTCCATCGGTTTTTTGTCTCAAGGTAACAGTTCTTTTATCTTGTTTTCAAGATCTAGCATCTTGTCTATTGAAAAAATGCTACTTTCATAGATGACTTTATTATTTCTGTCAAGGATTAACCGATAAGGCATAACACTAATGTCATACAATTTTCTTACTATGTTTCCATTATCCCATAATATAGGAAAAGAAATGGAAAAAGTTGATCCATCGTTACTTTTTAAATCTCTCAGTTTTGTAATGATCATTTCTGGATCCTTTACGGTATCGATAGAAATACCCATAACCAGTAAACCCTTTTCTCGATAAGCTTGGAATAATTTTTCCAGTAATAACAGTTCTGCATTATCTGGTTCATTCCAGGTTGACCAAAAATAAAGAAGCATGAACTCAAATTTTGGATTGTCACGTACTTCACTTAATCTAGTTGGATTCGAGAAATTTACTCCCTGATAGTTAAAAATAACGGGAAGAGACCAATCAATGGATGTCTTTTTTTCTTGCGAAACCACATTTTTCTTACATCCTGTAATAATAGTTGAAAAAAATAACGCCAAAATCAGCATGATTGTGAATTGTTTTTTTATTATCATTCTTAATCCTCCTCTGTAGTTTTAAAAGAAAACCAGTCATTTTTTATTAGTAGAGGCAATCTTTACGCAATACAATTTGTCGTTCTTGTCAACTACGGCAAAATAAATCGATCCATTAGGACCGAAGACTAAATCAGAATTGAACGAACAATTGTTTAGTTTTTTGTCCTCCCAAATCCATTTCACAGAACCATCGGGCGTAAAGCAAATGACAAATAAATTAAAATCAGAGCCTAAATTCGCATTCTTGAGAATTCCAACATAGATGTTGCCTTCTTTGTCAAGAATTGGATTAGTACATCGTATGGCTCCTAATTCTTTTTCCCAAGACAATTCGCCTTCGCTTGAGATAGCTTGAAGACACATTTGATTAGTTTTTTGTTTCGTGTAAATCAGATACAAGATTGGATACAAGTCAAGATAAGGAGAAAATACAAAATCGGATTCAAATTGACCAAGATCCGTTTCTTGGAAATTCCATAATTCTTTCAAATTAAAATCAAGAGCTTTTATAACTCCAACGTTTTTTTCATTGATTGTTTTAATGTTTTGAATAAAAAACTTATCCTCAAAAACCTCTCCTATCATGTGATATAGCCCGTACATTCTTGCGAATTTTCCATTAAAATCAAGAGCAAAAGGGGGGAAATTGATTAAAGTCTCTGGAAATTCTCTTTGTGTCAGTAGTTCGCCATCATTTGAGATTGAATATAAGACATTAGAACCATCATGGTAGGAAATAATCAGATACATATTGCTCTTAGTGTCAAAGAAATAACCAATAACGTTTCCATAATTGATGTTAATGTTTTTTATTGGAATTTGGAATATCCATCTTAACTTTCTTGAGCTATCAAAAGAAGATAAAGTCATATTCTTTCCGAATTGATACAACATATTATTTGGGCCAATTATGAAACCTGTTTTACCTTTGTAAAACTCTAATTGGTTTTGTGAGTCATTGGTGAATATATTTGTTTTTTTATATGAATTTATAAGAATCCCACTTTTAGTTGGCAAATATTCATTTTCAATATTTTTTTTATTCCAAGACTTTAAAGCATCAGAAGAAATAAAATTTAGTACCATTTCGGATCTTTGATAATAATCACCAACACGTGCGTAGATATCGCCATTTTGCGTAATAGCCATATCGATATTACAGTTGTTTGTTCCAAGTGATTGCACAATTTCCTTCTTCCAAGCTAATACGGGATTATTGAGTGGTTGACCAAAAATATCAATTCCTTCTAACGGTTTGAAAGTACCCTTAAAAGTTTTAATAAATCCCAGATCTTTTCTAAGGTTTAAATTTTCTTGGGTAATGGGACGATACAAAATGAAATAGCTACTGACTAGAGCAAGGATCAGAAGAGTTGCACTAACGCTCCATGGATTAACCTTCATCCAATGAATCACCTTGTTCGGAGCTGATTTTACTTTGACATATTCCTGATCCAGTCCTTCCCTTTCTCCCACCAAACTCACTGCTTTGTGAAAGGCTTCCTCTTCGCTCAAACCTTCTCGATTCACTAGAAAATTGATCTCCTCCATCAGGTGGGATTGCAGCTCTTTGAGTTCGTCAGCTTGAAAGGTATGATCCCGATTGATCCACATCTTCCATTTGGTCAGGAGCTTATCTAAACCAGACATGTTTCCCCTCTATACGTCATTTTATTTGATCCCGCAAACTGTAAACAGTGTTTTCATGCCTGTTGTAATAGAGGATATTCTTATTGGGACCTAAAGAAAAATCTTTTATATCCTTCACTTTTCAGACCATCGTAAGATTCCGGTGGATGTGTACGAATTGATGTATTCTTTCGATCCACCATCTATGCCAATATAGACGTTATTAGCTTTATCCAGTTTAAGAGGTGTTTTAGCTTCTCCCTTTAGTTCTACCTCCCAGGGCAATCCTTCAGCAGAAAAAACTTTCAAATATGATTTTTTATCTGATTGGAATATTGTGTAAAAATAAGATCCACTATCTATCGGGTAATTGAATTCTTCAAAATTACCGTTGCGTTTTTCTGTAACTTTCCAAACTTCTTCTCCACGAGTATTGAAAGCAACAATATCTTTTGGGCTTGAGAACATCTTTTCCCAATCGTCGTAATTCCTATATTGCCAAAAAACTAAGATAAATACATTCTTAACTAGATTACCGGATGGCATTATGAATTGTGTTAAATTTTTGCTGTTAGGTATGAGTTTGTTCCATTGCAAATAACCATCTTGAGATAATTTATAAATATAATATTCATATTTTTGATCATTCATTCCTTTGTCCAAACTTTTTAAATCTGCAAATTGAAACAAAAAATAACTATCAAGAAATGTGGTATCAAAAAAACAAGTTTCGAAATTAATGAAAGAATTTTTTGGTTCCTGGATGGAATACGTCCAAACCGTATTTCCATTTGCATCTATCGCTACAATCTCAATGGAATGATCTAAATAATTGCCTTTTTCTTGGATTAAAAGAACAAGTCCATCATTTCTTAAGAAAGGACCTTTTTGCATATTGCCTTCTTTAACCCAGTTAACTTCTCCATTTTTGTTTATGTATTCAAGTCCATCTCGAGTTATAACTAAAATACCATCCTTGACTACGACTATAGAACCAGAATAAAACATTAATCTTTCTTCAATTTTCTTCCATCGAAGTTTTCCTGCTGGTGAGATTGAATAAAGACAACGAGCAAAATCGATAAAATAGGCATTCCCTTCATCATCAAATACAGGTGGCTCCTTTAAACCTTTTCCTGCTAAAACTGTATTAATATTGTCTTCGACGGTCTTAAAATCGATTTCCCATCCAATTTTTGGTTTCGAAATGCTATCATACTTTTGGTCGATGAGCACGAAAGGTTTATATGATTTCTTGTTTGAGTTTATGCTTTCTAATTGGCTAATCAGTTTTACATTTTCTTGTTTGGCAGGATACCATCCTAAAAAATACCCTAGAGTAAACACCAGAACAAGAGCTGTTGTTACTACAGTCCAGAGATTCTTTTTTCCCCAGTGTATCACCTTACTTGGTGCTGATTTTACTTTTATATATTCCTGATCAAGACCTTCCCTCTCTCCCACCAAGCTCACCGCTTTGTGGAAGGCTTCTTCTTCACTAAGTCCTTCCCGATTCACCAGATAATTGATCTCTTCCATCAGGTGGGACTGAAGCTCTTTCAGTTCATCAGCTTGAAAGGTATGATCCCGATTGATCCACAGCTTCCATTTGGTCAGGAGTTTATCTAGAGTTTGCATCTTCAGTCCCCCATGAATTTACTTTATTACGAAATGACAGAAGATCCCAAAGATGAACTGGTTTATGAACTAATCTAACTTCATCCCAAACAAGAATAGGGTATTCCTGACCAGGTAATTGGATGAGTTGCAATCGGATTGTTTGAATCAAATCTGTTTCTTTTTGATAAAGCAAAGCTTTGCAGGGATCAATAGGTTTAATGAGCAAGAAATCAGAATTTTTAAGTTTTTTAGGATAGTAATCAATTGAAAATAAAGTATTGCCTCGTCCATGAATTTTTTCTCGAAGGATTGATTGATCTAGATAAAATTTGTTTTTTGATAAAGCTTGAGGTTTAAGCTGGATTCGAGGAGAGTTGTTTGTAAATTTAAAGTTATTCTCGATCCAAAACTGATTCATATCATCCAAAACAATTCGATAATAAGCATCAAAAATGGTTGCTTCGCAAATCAATACAGGTTTTGGGTCTATCTTATTTTCAGATTTTATTTTCCAGATTTCCTTTGGATCATCAAAAGAACCAAAGGTAAAAGCATTATTGAGATTTAATCCGTTATCAGGAAATTCAATTGTAATAGTATCAATTGAACCAAAATTAGTTTTAATAGTTGTTGTTCTATATTCTGTCATTGGAACAGATTTTGTATTAGGCAGTATTACTTCGAAAGAATTTTCTGGAATTATTGATTTGTAAGAGTATGGATCAGGAATATATTTGAAAGTCTTTTCAACCTGTCTGATTTTAGAAAAAGATTCCATTAATTCGTATGAATTGCTATCTGAGGAACGATACATGTAATTAGTACTCAATGGTTCGTAAACATCAACAAAGTGGTTGGAGCTATAGATGAGATCTGAAAACAACAGAGCAGCAATTAATAAAAATAAGAGGGTGACGCTCCAATTATTCAGCTTCATCCAGTGTATCACCTTGCTTGGTGCAGATTTTATTTTTACAAATTCTTGATCCAGTCCTTCTCTTTCCCCTACTAAGCTCACTGCTTTATGAAAGGCTTCTTCTTCGCTAAGTCCTTCCTGATTCACCAGAAAGTTGATCTCTTCCATCAGGTGGGACTGGAGTTCTTTCAGCTCATCCTGTTGAAACGTATGATCCCGATTGATCCACAGCTTCCATTTGGTGATGAGCTTATCTAACGGAGGCATGCTTCCATCCCGCAAAGACGATGAATGGCAGTTTCCGCAAATTTCCATTCCTCTTTTTCCCGTTGTAGCTCTTGAAGACCAATCTCTGTGATTTCATAATATTTTCGGCTGGGTCCGTTGGTTGGCTCTTCCCAATGGGATTTGATCAGCTTATCTTTTTCCATTTTATGGAGGACCGGGTAGAGCATGCCATCTTTCCAGATCCAACCGCCCTCAGTTAAGGCTTTTATGGTTTGAAGGATTTGATAACCATAGTTTTTCTCACGGCTTAAGATCGCTAGTATCACCATTTTTGAAGAGGCTGCCACTAACCCTTTTGGCATCTTGCTCATATTTACCTCACAAACTACATAAATTTTATAGATAGATACTATCTCAAAAAATTAGTTAGTCAAGAGGAATTATAAAAGCCGTTCAACTAGGATAAAGACATTTTCTTTTTCAAGTTTATAAATAATCCGGAAGTTTTGATAGAGAATTTCTCTAATAAATTCGTCATCGCCCTCAGGCACTTTTCTTCCAATTTTGGGAAATAATTGTAAATTTTCAACTAATTCAAAAATACTTTCAATAAAACGTTGTGAATAAAATTCTGAATCTCTTTTGATATAATCTTTGAATGCATGTAAATCTTCTATCGCAGGCTCAGTCCAAAATATCATGCGGTTGGTATTTTTTTCTTTACTTCTTCGTGAGAAATGATTTTACCATCTTCTAAAGCTTTTAATGAAGTTGCCAATTTTTTTTTAACATAGAACTGATACATAATGTCATCCCATGTTACTTGTTCAGGTAAGCTTTCTAAGAGCTTTATTGCTTCCTCTTTTATCATGCTTTTCATTTATTCCTCGATATCTCTAATCATTGTTTTAAGTATTATATCAAGATTAATGTGCAGAGTGAACTTTTTTCATTTACAACAATCGATCAACCGGTTGAATCAATTCCTCGTTATCGATCCGAGAGTTGCCAACTATCTGGGACACTTCATAGGCTTTCATCTCTTGGGTAGGATACGGTGCAAAAAAAGTTTTTAAGCTTTCTGTATCCGTATCTTGAATCCACCGTCTCGCTTTTTCCCTGGTAAGAATCACTGGCATTCGGTCATGTACAGTGGAAACAAGGTCATTGGGTGAAGTTGTCAGAATAGCAGCAGTGCCACCGATTAAGGGTTGTTTTGGATCCGGACTAGAAAAAATTCCTGCAAAAGCAAAAACAGGATGCTCTGGTAAAAAGAAATAGTAAGGTTGTTTCTTGGTTCCCACCTTTTTCCATTCATAGAATCCGGAGGAAAGTATCAGGCATCTATTTTTGTTAAAAGCAGGTCGGAAAACAGATTTTGTATCAATGGTTTCCGACTTTGCATTTATCAATTCCTTATCAAATCCGGGTATCCAATGAGGACGATATCCCCAATGCATGGCTACTACTAGTGTTTCAGACGTTTGCACCAAAACAGGAATCATTTGTCCCGGAGAAATGTTGTATCGGGGAAGAAGCGTTTCTCCAGGTTCATTGAGAAACGACAAATCTAAATCCATCACAAACGCCTGGTACTTTTTTGGAATGACTAGAGCAAATCTTCCACACATAATCCAGGAAAGGACTCAAAAAAATATGAGTCCTTTCCTGCACAAATCTCCTTACAAATTTTCGGATAAAATCTTATAACTTGAGGATAAGGTTACCGATGGTGCCAGCGTATTCCGGATAATGCAGTATTTCTCCTCAGAAAGCTGAATCGCTCTTTTTACCTCTTCCTCAACTAAAGCTAGACCCGATAAAACATATTCAACATGCATAGTCTGGAATTTCTTTGGATATTCATCATTGGATTCTGCTTTGATATTAATCTCAAAACTCTTGACCTTTGCATGCTTCTTTTTAAGAATACTGATAACATCCATGCCCGTACAGCCTGCTAAAGCCATCACTAAAAGCTTGGTGGGTCGAAATCCGCGATCTGTTCCCCCATTATCTACTGCTCCATCCATAATAACTTGATGTCCGGATTCATCTGTTCCTTCAAATTGGATTCCATCTACCCACTTAACTTTTGTTTGTGATATCATTTCTTCTCCTCAATCTTTTTTTCTTCGGCTTTTTTATCATTTAATTTAACTGTTTCTGTCTTTGTAGGTTCCGGTAAAAATGATTTTGTATTAAAGTATTTCATCAGTACACCAGCTAATCCATCAATAGGACCACTGTTTCCTCCACCGGTTACCAGGATATCGGGAACTATCTTCATATTTTTTTCAGAGAGTGAGTTGATAGCGTTCACTATCGCAGTCTGGTTCATGCCGAGAGCTTTGACTTGAGCTTCATAAGCCTTTGCCCTTGCCATACCGATCGCTTCAACCTCAGCTCCTTTAGCAGATCCGGTTTCACGAATAAAGGTTGCTTCACCATCGGCTTCTGCTTTTCTAGCATCAGAGTTATTGGATTTGATATCAACTCCAACCTTGGACTGAGCCAATTGAGACTGCATATCAGCAGTACCTTTGGCGTGTTCCATCATAATTCTCTGATCCTGGGATTCTTTCTGTTTCTTGAAGGTTTCGATTTCCTGATTTGCGATTTCACGTTCGGTTAATACTTTTACCATACCTTCCGGCAGTACCACATCCTGAATGTATACACCTCTTGTTTCTACCTGGTATTGCTCTATATGATCACTTATATGAGCAAAAGCTTCTTCCTGAACTTCCTGCCTTGTTTCAATAAAACGAATAGCGGGCATACTCTGGAGTTTATTCCTGAAATGGTTGCCAACTGCTGCTTGTAAAACTTCATTTACGAGGTTCAGCATTGTTCCAACCATTGAAATAACTCGGGATGCTTTTGTGTCTGCCACATGAATTTGAACTTGAAGGTCTATTCTAAATATAAAACCTTCCCGGCTTTTCGCAACGATCTGCTCGAGTTGAGCATCGAGATTATGTGCTTTTGAAACGGTTTCTGACCAATTCAAGGTTAATATGGCTGTTGGAACAATCTCAGCCTGGTAACAATGTGGATTGATTGGATATTTACCAGTACGAAGCGATTCACGCCAGATTCCTCTATGCCCCGGAACTACTAATGACCCAAACTTAAATTCAGTACCTGATGTATCTTGTGTAACCATTCCAACATATGCTTTAATTACTGCGACTTGTCCCTGATTTACCATCAGCATGGGCACCATTTCCACACTAACCAGGAATGGATTGAGCGTATAGGCTCCATAAAGAATTGGGTCATGCTGAAGACCAATTTTCCCCCCATTATCCAGAAACGCTTGGAAATCCTGATAGTTATTATGCATATGATTTTTACAAGCAAAAATTGTTTCAATTAGCTTTGCATCCTCTGCTCCGCCTTTTTCAAGCGCATCAAGGTCTTCAAAACCTCCTAACCGACTGGCAATATCCCCTGATTCCAGTGGATCTCCCTCAAAAGTTGTGACAATACCAATCATATCGATAATCTCATCGCCTTTGATTGTTTTGGATTCAATTCTTAATACTTTCAATTGTTCGGGAGTGAGTCCAAAAACTTCCGGACTGAGCCTGTTACGATATGCTTTTAACTGCGGAGAAATTGGCAATCCGTAAACTTTATTTTTTGTAATCACCAAAAAGCCTACCGGATGGAAGGGTGCTAGCGTACCTGGCGATAGAACTGGTCTTTGAACACCTTTCTGCCCCCCATTTTGGATAAAGGAACGTAGGTTGGTGAAATTTCCAAATTCATTCTTATACACTGCTGATTTTGCACCAATAGGCAGAGAGTCTCCTGCTTGGGATATGACAACTCCGATTTCACCGGCAGGAACTTGCACCCAAGGAAATTTTTCTACTTTATAAATAATCCAAAATTTGTAACGCCATCCCGGCATCAACAAATCTGCTTGGTAACCAGCCTCACCTTTTAATGCAATGGGGCTGTCATTGGAAAGTTTTCGAAAACCAAACCGTTTCATGACGAGTCCCACCTCGGTAGGACCAATGATACGAATCGATGGGATGACTAAAACAACAAAAGCCAATAACAAATACTCAAGAATTTGAATTAACATACCATACTCCTTTTTGCCTGAACATATCTACCCATACAATAGAGTAAGGTATACTATTTTTTGGTTTTGTCTATAATCATTTACCATGAAAATAAAAATTCTTTGTGTTTTTGTTCTGTTTTTGCTGTTAGCCTTTAATCTTAATTCCGGTTTTGCTAAAATGAATGCAATCAATCAAGAGGAATCAAAAACGATTTGGTTCTGTGGTCAAAATTGGATCATTGATTCTTCCGACAAGCAAACGATTGGTCCCGGGGATAACTTTTTTTCCGATTCAGCAGATTCGGTTTGGGTAGATTCCGATGGATGGCTTCACCTAAAAATCCATAAGGAAGGCAACCTTCGGAAATGGGTTTGTTCCTCGATCCACTCAGTACTCCCTGCTGATTATGGAATTCATCGGTTTTATGTGATTGGAGACCTTGCCCATCTCGATAAAAATGTTGTTCTAGGACTCTTTTTATATCGTGAAGATCAAGATCATACGGATGAGGGATCAGAAGTTGATATTGAGTTTTCTACCTGGGGTTTGCCAAAACAATTACCAAGTGGAGAAATGGTTCTTCCAGACAACAATATGCAATATGTTTTGTGGAAACCATGGAAAGGTAAAGATCAGCCCCAAATCGCGGACATTTCCTGCTATAACATTCAAACTGGACCGAATCAATGCTCTACACATACACTCTTCTGGAGACCAGATAATATTCAAATCGATAGTTGTTATGGACACCTTAAATATCCAAAACCAGAAAATATGATGCAGCGTTGGCTTTTTCGATCCACACTACTCAAACAAGTTTTAATGCCAAAACAGGAGGATCAATTTCATATTTATCTAAACTTATGGCTTAACGAAATGGTACAACTTCCTTCAAATAAGCAGGAAGTAGAAATACGTATCAAATACGACTATGAACCTTTCTCACAAGGGTAACTCTTAGTTATATTTGCTCATTCAAGCTGAATTCATTTTTAAGTTTTTCTCTGTATGTTCCTGGATAAAAGTCTTTCGGTGAATTCTCCCCCATGTCTGGCGATTCGATCTAAATTTAAAGAAAGCAATTAACCGCCATAAAGCAAGAAGTGGTCGATACCAAAGCTGATCAGAAATTGCATAATAGATTAAAATCCATACTTCGCGTAATTTCGTGTAATGCATATAGGACAATTCTTCCAGAAGGATAGCCGCGAGGGAAAAGAAAATACCAAACAGGTATGCCATAACAAAAACCCAAATAAACATAACAGAGACAACTCCACTGCATATCATAAACAGAAAGATCAAGTAACCAAAGAATTCTACAATAGGTCCAAACATCTCGAAAAACCAGAAATAAGGCAGTGAAAACATACCGATATTGCCATAAATTGGATTGAACAGCATATCTTTATGATTCCACATTGTATCGATAAGTCCAATTTGCCACCGTATTCGTTGCGATCGCAAACTCTTGTAATCACTAGGAGCCTGCGTCCAGCACTCTGCATCCGCAACAAAATCGACCTTATATTTAATCTGGTTTCTTCGAAAATACTTATGAATCCGGATTGTAAGATCCATATCCTCGCCAATGGTATTCCGATAACCACCCAGATTTAGCACAACCGATTTTTTAAACAAACCAAAGGCTCCACTAATAATCAGTAAACTGTTAATTCTTTCAAATCCGATCCGATTGGTTAAAAAAGTCCGCAAGTATTCGATAATTTGGTGAATAAGTATGGATGAAGATGGAAGCTCAACTTTTTTTAAGATTCCACCAACAATTTGGCATCCATTCGCAATCCGTACCATTCCACCTACAGCAACCATATTTTCATCTTTCAAAAATGGGATAACTAATTTTTGTAGTGCATTTTTCTCAAGAACACTATCTGCATCTATGGCACAATACAAAGGATAACGGGAAACATTAAGTCCTGCATTTAGTGCATCAGCTTTCCCGCCATTATATTTGTCTAAAACGATTAGATTTGGTATTTTTATGGAAGCATAGATCCCTCTCACTTTGTTACAGGGAATCCAGTCATTGTAAACAATATCAGCTCTTTTCAAATTGAAAGTATCAATCAAACATTTTAGTGAACTATCCGTAGATCCATCGTTGACAACAATTATCTCATAGGCAGTAAAGTTAATCAGTAATAAAGACTTAACGTTTTCAACAATTGTTTTTTCTTCATTCATACACGGGATAATAACTGATACTGGCGTTGGAGCGAGGGTTTGATCCACCAAGAAATCTGTATGGGTTTCTTTAATGAATTGACGTAAGCGACCCATTGAAATGATAATCAGGTAAATATAAGTGAAGGTAATGACAAAGTAATAAACGAAAATAAAAATACTGGCTCCCATCAGAATTTTAACTAGCATTTGTTTCTAACTCCCGTTTATATTTGTCAAATTCATCCGATAAGTTTTCATTTCGGCTTAACAATTGATACACAAGAAAATTCGTTGATGGATAAGGAGATGTTTGAGACATTTCGATGATAGCTTTTTTACCATTTTCACCAAGGTTTGATAAGGCTTCATATGCATTCAACCGTACCCAATAGTTCCGATCCTGCGCCATTTCTTTCAATATCTCGATCGTTTCTGTCCATGAAAATTTGTCCAGCTCTTGCGCTATGGCAGCTTTAACATTGGAGACTGGATTGTCAAAATACAAATTTTTCAAAGCTTCCAGTGCATTGTGATGTCGTGTATTTCCAAGGACTTTGATTGCAGAAATTACAATTTCTTCATTTTCACGTAAATATGGCTTGACAAGGTTGCAGACTCTTTCGGCTTGCAGAAGAAGCTGCTTCTGAAGGAATTTGTACTGGGAACTTTGGTCTGTAATTTTATGATTCAGATAATTCAACAGAATCAGTTTTCCCCGATCTGTCTCCTGTGATTGCAGAAGGGGAAAGAAATCTTCCAGGGGAGGATTCATTAAGTCGACGATTTCTATTGCTTTTTGCGATACGATATTTGAATCCAACAAAGCATTTACAATTTCTATTTGCTGCTCACCATTTAGCTTTAAAGAAGCAATCGCATAGCCTGATCGATACGAAACTTCAGGAATATCAGATTTCAGCAAGGATAAAAGAAGATGATAAGACCTGGGTGATTTGATAATTGATAAATCTTTTAATGATTGCAAATCACAGTTTTTAGAAACTTTATACATCTCTTCATCTGTAAATCCCATTTCATCGAATATCCCATGAAAATCGTACTCTTTTTGGCTGGCAATCGAGATCATTAATTTATAGATGTATTTTCGTTGTTTTGAATAACGATATCGGTTGCTGAACTCAGCTGGAGAAAGATTTACCATCGAGTATTCGAATTCGTCTTGCAAAGACTGTTCAAAACGCCTATATTTCTCTTCCTGATTTCTTCGAAATAACTTGTAAACTAGCAGAAAAATAATGAGAAGAATATCGACGATTAGCACAACAAACAAACAAACAAGAATTATTGTTTTCAGTTATTCTCTCCTTTTTTCTTATTATTTTATCTTAAATTTCAAAAAAAGAAGGCTTTTAGAGTTTTTTTTTATGAAATAGGAAAAATTATATAAAAAATTGTTCCAAATCCATCCGTACTTTCAACAGATATTTTTCCCTTATGAAGAGCAACAAGGTCTTTTACAATCGAAAGACCAATACCAGAACCGCTGTTTTTGCTAGATCTGGAAAAATCTGCTTTATAAAATCTCTCAAAAATATGGGGAAGATCCTTTTGTTTGATTCCAGATCCAGAATCCTTAACGGAAATTTCAATTTCTGTTGTCGATTTTATCTTTCCTTCTATCACAACTAAACTTCCTTTTGGTGAATATCGAATAGCATTTGTCAGTAGATTTAAGAAGATTTGTTGAAAGCGGTCTTCATCAGCCAAAACCATTGGAAAATTACTTGGAAAATTTACAATCGATTTAATTTCTTTATCCAAAAATTGGAGCTTTAAAGAAAGAATTACTTTTTGGATTACCTTCTCAGCTCTTATTGGGGCAAGCTCGATTACAAATCGGCCAGATTCAATTTTGGATAACTCCCGGAGATCTTTTATCATTTTCGTCAGACGATTTGTTTCCTCAAGAAGAATGTTGTATGTCAGTTTTTTTGATTCTTCAGTTTCGATCATACCGTCCTGAATTGCTTCCAGATACCCATTGATTGTTGTGAGGGGGGTTACCATTTCATGGGAGAAATTTGTAATTAATTCGGTACGAAGCTGTTCGACTTTTTCTAGTTTTTCTGCCATTTCATTTAAAGCTACCCCCAAAGCACCAATTTCGTCCTTGCTATGAGCAATAACCTTCTTTTGGTAATTTCCTTTTGCTATCTCTCTTGTAGTCTGAATCATCTGACAAATTGGATTGGTTATTTTTTTCGAAAGAAAAAGACTAATCAAAAATCCAGCGATAATAGTTCCTATACTCGTCCATAGCAATGTTTTTTGAACAGAATCAATAAAAGAGCTTTGATTCTCATTAAGCTTCATCCCTTGTCGATCATTCATTCTTCCTTGCCTTACGGGTTCTAATCCACAATATTCACTTTTACAGAATTGAGTAAAATGAGTCTGAATATTTCGATTAACAACAAAAGTGAAAATTAGCAAAGAACAAAGAATGATCAAAATAAATGACAATAGAATTTTCTTTTGTATGGTTAGTTTCATTCTTCAATAAACCGATAACCGGCACCAAAGACTGATTGAATATACTTTGGTCTTTTTGGATCATCGTGTAATTTCTTTCGAATGTTTTTTATATGGACATCTACCGTTCTGTCAAAAACGAGCACATCATCTTCCGGATACATCTCTTGCATCAATTTGTCTCGTGAAAAAACGTGTCCAGGATGTTTTGCTAAAAACAATACTAACCGAAACTCAAGATTCGAAAATTGTATCGATTGGTTCTGCCTTTTTACTTCCATTTTCAGGGGATCAATTTCCAAATCATGAATCGAGAAAATGTCCGTCCTGAAATCATCGGAGCAAGATGTCACTCTTCGGAGTATTGTCTTTATTCTTGCCATTAACTCCCTGGGACTGAAAGGTTTAGTTAAGTAATCGTCTGCTCCGAATTCCAGCCCCAGGATTTTATCAAACTCTTCTGCTTTCGCTGTCAAGATAAGAATTGGTGTTTTTGATTTGCTCCGGATTATTCGAGCTATATCAAACCCATCCACTTCAGGTAGCATGAGGTCAAGAATAACAAAATCAGGTTTTATGCTCTCAAAAGTTTCCAGTCCTTTTTTTCCATCATCAGCCCAGTAAATTTTGAATCCATCTTTTTCTGCATAAATTTGAACGAGCTTAGCAATCTTTTCATCATCTTCAATAATCAGTATTTTTTTTTGCATGTAATTTTCATCAGAAATCTAGGGTTTTTGGTTTCCTTCCTGCTGACAGCAGGGGGGCAAGCTATAAGATTGTGTCTTTTCGTTATTTTTGATTTGATCCTCGCAGGTAACTCGACAATCCTCTGTAACTTCGCATTCCGCCGAATTTTGAACTCCTGTAGCTTTTCCATTTCGCATATTATAAAAAAAAGCAAACGTTGATAATCCCCCAAAAACAATAATTAAGGCTACAAATAAGGCAACTTTTTTCATTCTATCTCATTTCCCTTCTTTAGCATTTTCAAACTCCCAAAATTGTATACCAACGCTGTGTAAAGAATATGTTGAACTTATGAAGATTTTGTGAAGTTTATTTTTTTCAATCTACTTATCCCAAGACCACCAAGGACCATTCCATGTTGCTCCCACACCAGCACCTGTTGGTGTATATCCTCGTATGTCCTTATGACAGGACGTCACATCTACTCGATAATACAAAGGCAGAGAAGGGAGTTCCTTCGTCATGATTTCCTGTATGATCCATAAATTTGCGTAAATTTTCTTTTTATCCAACTGCTTCAAGTTATCCTCGGTTAACCTATCAACAATCTCATTTTTAAAAGCTGTATAATTTTGTCCACTCCAACCATTTGCGAGTGTTGGAATCTGTTTTGAATTGCAGATAGAGTACATATTCGTATCAGGACCCATTACCCAGGAATACATGGAAACTGTCGGACCTGAAAATTTTCTTTCTTTTAAAGTTGTACCAAAGAAACTCGTTGCCTGCTCATTTTTTAACGCCACATCAATTCCAATTGCTTTCCATCCAGAGGAAATAACAGCCTGGATTTGCTCTCCCAGTTTATTTCCTGCTGTCGTAATAAATGCAATTTTTAATGGTTTTCCCTCTTTTTCCCGTATTTTCTTGGTTTTATCCATCTTCCAACCAGCTTCAGATAAAAGATTTTCTGCTTTTTTTACATCAAAAGGATACTTTGTGATTGTTTTATCATTATAGGCGGGATGTTTTGGTGGAAGCCAGGAATCTGCAACTTGCTGCACCCCATTAAACATCTGATCAGTAATCGATTTTCGATCAATTGACAATAAAAGAGCTTCCCTAACTTTTTTATCCGCGAATACAGGGTTGTCTGTGTTTAAATCAAGATGAGACCATGTTAGGGATGGTGTAAAAAATGCCTTTTGCAGAATATCCTTTTTTTTGTTTAACTGCATCGCCTGGTCAAAAGTCAAACCAGTCAAAGTCATATCAACATTTCCGGCCAGAGTAGCTGCCAACAAAGTATCCGTATTTTCAATCGTTCGAAAAATAAAAGTATCTATAAGTGAGTTGCCATACATAAAATTTTCATTGGGTTCTAATACAATTGATTGACCTTGCTCCCACTTTTGTACTTTGTAGGGACCAGCGTGCATTGGGTTACGATTGTATTCACTTTGGGAAGCTTTTATAATAAATTGCTCATCTGCTAGATATTTGGGGGATTTGTAACTTTCATCCTTATCTTCCGTTTTTGGATCATCTTTCGAATTGTCATAATATTTCTTGTCATTCAAATTGTAGGTATCTAAGTGATAGTTCATTTCTTTTTCAAAATAATGTCTTGGAAAAACTCCCAAAGATAGATTCGCAAATGTATAATGCTGGCTCCAATAGGCAACAACAGTGTATGGATCTTTCGCCACAACTTTTTCGACCCAAAAATCAGTTTCATTATGAATCGTCGGAAACGAGGGATGATTTGAAAACAAATAAGAAAAAACAGCATCATCCGCTGTAATTTCTGTTCCATCCGCCCATTTTAATCCTTTGTGAAATTCAAAGGTAAGCTCCATTCTTCCATCGTCAAGAACTTTCCATAAACCATTTTCCTGTGTGGGAATTCTCTTCAACATTACAGGGAACAAACTCCAGTTTTCATCTCTTCCCCCAATGATATCTGTATACAGCAAAGGGGTTATTTGTGTCATGGCTGCTGTTTGGTCTAAATAAGCGAATAAGGTTTTAGGTTCCATTGACATGCCAATCGTTATGGTACCTCCAGGTTTGGGAGGGTACATCAACATAAAAATACTGTGAAGCGCCTCTGCAACAATCATAGGAGAATTCGGTTTGATGTATCGAAAATCATCCCCCTCTAGCCATCGGTAATACAACAGTTGATTTTCAGGTAAAATACAAGTTGTCAAAGCTCCAATTGATTCTTTCGGAATTTCAAAATAACCATCTTGTGCCGGGATTAAAGGCTCTTGGTACTTGAGAGCAGTTTGTTTTGCTATCTCTCCTTTTGCATTAATAAGCCATATCGCAGCTTCGCTTCGTAGCAGTGGATCATCCGGACGAAACTCTTCTGTCTTTTCAATAATTCCTGATTCTGCAGAAGTGATAATAGCATCATGGTTCGGATGACTAGAAGGAACATCCCGATATTCTTGACCTTTTTTAATCAATCGTATATTTTTAGCTTTTAATACCCATTGAACAAATTCTCCCCGTTTTATTTCCCGGGAGGGAATTTCAGCTTCTTTGGCAGCAATGATATTCAATGACAGCATCTTATAGATAAAAGGTTCTGCCCAGCCATAATAAGATCCTTTCTCGCCTTTAGGCAATAAAGACCAATCAAAATATATTTTGTTTGGATAGGCAGGTATTTCATTAATTTTTGCTTTCATTTTATTAACCGGTTGACAAGCAATTAATAAAGATGACATAAAAAGGCTAATGACAAGGAATGAAATATAACTGTTTCGTTTCATGGTTCCCTCCAAAATCTGATCATAATTTCTAAATTTTATCGAACGAACTTCTCATTTAAAACTTTAAATCCAATAATATACGGTTTCCAGCTACTGTTCGATTTGCTATTTGTATTAGCAGTATTCAAAAGAACTTCTCCCTTGATGGTGATAGAATCACCAGATCGAAGCAATTGATTCACAGGAAAAGATTTCTTTGGATCTTCGGCAAGATTTTCTTTTAATTCCTGCTTGTAGAGAGGAGTGATTGATTGAATTGTTGTGTCTTGTGAATCTAGATTTTTAAGTTGAAGGCTAAAGCTTAGAATTTCAGTATTTTTCTTTCTTTCATACTTTCCAACAGAAGTTTTCAAGTTCGAAACAGAAAAACTCATTGATTTTTTCTGGCTATCTTCCGCAAGCTGTGTTTGTGATACTTTTGGATTGTTACAGCCATAAATAAATCCAATCACAAACATTAACAAGATTAGTAAACCTTTCCTCATTCAAATCCTCCATGTTCCCCTTAATCTTATTTCCGCTATTGTATCACGACTTTCTTTGATTATGATAATAAAGTGATCATTTTACTGGTAAGGGGGTTTTATGTATTGCCGACATTGTGGGCAACAGTTGGATAATCAAGCTGTAATCTGTGTTCGTTGCGGACGAACCCCTCAAAATGGTGTTTATTATTGCTGGTACTGTGATGCCCAGGGATACCGCTTAAGGGATTAGTTTTTTTGGAGGTTAACTTATGTTGAGACACAAAATAGTAGGATTGGCAATTTCGATATTGTTCTTTTGTACTACTTTTCTCGTTTCTCCTTTTTCGATCCAGGCTGACTCTACAAAATTAATCAAAATTATCAGCAAAGACCCCTCTGTGGTAGGATTATGCTTCCAAAATGGAATTTCCATTTTTGAAACCTATGAAACTTTTTTCCTGGCTCAAATTCAAGATCAGCAGGAAGAAACAATCAAAGAGCTTGGAATACAATATGAAATCATTCCAGATTCCAATAGGATAAAATTTGGTAGATATGAGTTTGTCAGTAAAGATGATAAGACTTTTTCGTATCCAGAAGGACTTGTCATAAACCCTCCAAACCTGGAGAAACAACTATATATCGTTCAGTTCATCGGTCCGATTAAACAGATCTGGAATGATATTTTGGTTCAGAATAATGTCAATATTGGCTTACCAGTAGATCAATTCGGCCTGATTGTTCAAACGAACAATTCATCGATCGAATTTTTAAGATCACTGCGTTTTGTAAAAGCTGTTGGAATCTATCCCAATGTATGCAAGATGAACCCAAAGGTTGATACAACAATAGAGAGAAATGATATTAAGATTATAACCATGTTGAATTTTCCACTTGAAGCTTTCAAAGAAAATCTACAGGATCAACAAGCAAAATATTTTTATAATGAGAACTCATCAAACGGTTCCTTGGTGATTATGAATTTATCAACTAACCTATATAAAAGTGTGATAGAAAATCAGGACATTCTGATTATCAACCCAAAAGAACAAAACCAGGTTGAAAATGCTGAAGCCTCACAAGTGTTAAATATTAACGACAGCTTCGATCAAAATCAGATTGCTGGTCTTAAAGGAAAAGGAGAAATTGTTGGGGTTGCCGATACAGGCTTATCCACAGGTGATCCATCAACAATCCATACAGCTTTCATCAATCCAACCTTTGCTGATAAAGTAGCAGCTGTTTTTCCGCTTACAGGCTGGAATGATTCCCATGGGCACGGTACTCATGTAGCTGGAAGCATCCTTGGCACAGGAAATGGTGCTACACTGCCTGCAGACGGAAATCGACATAAAGGCATGGCCCCGGATGCAAAACTTGTGTTACAGAAGGTCATGTACAGTACATACGGCAACAATACACTTAGTACTATTTTTAATGATGCTTACAATTCTGGAGCCAGAATTCACAGCAATAGTTATGTGAGTGGTAATTTATGGGGTCAATACGACACAAGCACAAGAGAAATAGACCAATTATTATGGGATCGAATGGATATGCAAATTTTATTTGGTACCGGCAATAACAGAAGTTACCCTCCACAATATGGGATTTGGCCTCCGTCTAATGATGGTTTTCATACCATAAGTAGTTATTCAAGCGCAAAGAATTGCATTGCCGTTGGTGCTTCCCAAAGCAATAAACCAGCTTATTTCTTGAATCGGATGGCTGGTTTTTCAAGTGTTGGTCCAACACATGATGCAAGAATTAAGCCAGACGTCATCGCTCCGGGAGATTATATTCGATCCACTTCCCGATCTGGGGGATACACTGATAAGTCTGGTACTAGCATGGCCACGCCAATCACTGCTGGGTCTCTTGCCTTAATTCGTGAATGTTTTCGAAAGAAATATGGCATACCGGCAACCGAAATTCCAGCTTCTCTGCTAAAAGCTTCTATGATCAATGGGTGTAATACATCAAACGTTTTTGAATATCAGAACTATTCTAGTGGACAACAATTATTTCTTTCCAGATCCAACAGTGTTTCTGGATTTGGTCGAGTAGATATCAAAAATTCATTGTATCCATCGGACAAAAACTGGTTATTCTACAATGAATATTCTTCAAATGGTACAAGAGGTTTAAAACAGGGAGAACTAATAAAAAAATATTATGTATATGCCAATGCTAGCGACCAGCCCCTGAAAGCAACTTTGGTCTGGACGGATATGCCTGGCACCCCTTGTACATATACGTATGATTCAACAATAGTCTTCATACCAGGAGTGGGGAACCGATACCGAGGATATATACCTGATGATTATAATGACCCAACTCCAGAGCTTGTGAACGACTTGGATATTACAATCCGCAAATATGATAGCACTTCTGAACAGTATATCGGAAATCAATTTGGTCCTACAGGATTTTCACAAAATTTACCTGTCCTAAATTACGATTCTGTGAATAATGTAGAAGTGATTAACATTCAAAATCCAACCATTGGTGTATATGAAATCGAAGTTTCATCCCTCCGAAAAAACATTCAAAGCGATTCAGCCCATGGATTCAGACAGCCCTTTTCTCTCGTTGTGTCAGGACCTTCGATTTCACCAACCAGTCCACCTCCTCCTCCTATTTCAATCCAAGGAAATACAAATTGCGGATCCAATGATTTAAGGTGGACCGAAGGTTTAACTTATAACAACCATGCCGTAATGTATCGGATTTTACGAATTAAGATTTCGGCTCCCAATGCGGGAGAAACGAGAGAATTTGAAGTTCCAGCCTCTCAACTAACCTATTCTGATTCTTCTATCTCAATCGGCGCAGAATACTTCTATTATGTTCAAGCCATTAACGACAAAGGTATGATTTCTGATTATTCCACTGGAATTCAATTGGGACTAATTACTCCGCCGAAAGCTCCCTCCTTCTACCCACCAATGGTACGCTCTTCTAATGTCGTACTTTATTGGAATATTCCGATGCCTGGAACCTGTCCAATCGGGGGATTCTATGTGTATCGATCAAATACAGCCAATCTATTGGGAACAAATATCAGCCAATTGATTCCAGCGAATCTTCTTGCTTTCGCAGATGTTAATGTAATACAGGGTGAAACTTACTATTACAGCATTGTTACAGTAGACACACACGGTTTTGTATCGGATCCATCGCGACAAATGAAAGTTGTCATACCCATCGATCAAACCAATTCGTCCATTTCTACAATAATAAGCAAACAAGAGCTTTGCCAGGGCGATGCATTTACGGTTAAGATTTTTATTAACAATCATGCCATAAACCAAACGAATTCACTTAAAGTAACCTTTATCCCTTCGCAAGAAATAAGTTATAAAAGCTCAGATCGCTTGACAGGCGTTCTGATGCCAAACGGTGCGATTGAATTTAACGTTGGATCAATTCCTGCCCTTGGAAATTATTCATTCTCTCTTTTCTGTCAGCAGGATGGTTTGATACAAAATGAAAAATCAATTAAACAGCAGTTAATATTAAGCGATGCTAATGGTCGAATCGATCAAACCGATTTTTCTTTGTTCCTCAAGAAATGCGGTGGTGGTAACCAGGGATCCATCAACATCTCTTCAAAAGTATTAAATCTTCATACAGATCCAGAAACAGGGGAAAGGTATATTAATCCAAACGAAGAATTGTCTCTTTTGATCGAATTCTCTGGAGGCGTAGGGCCCTACCAACTAAAAATTTCCTGGGGAGATGGCACAAGCGATACAAAGAAATTGACTACCTCGGATTCCCTCACGCTGAAACATTCTTATAGTTCGAAGGGAACTATGATTATCCAGGTTGAAATCACGGATTCAAGCGGAGGCGTTAAAACCATTTCGTTTACGATAAAAGTCAAATAAATGAAACTCCAGCGAACCATTGTAACGGTCAGTGTTTTATTGTCCTTATTCCTGATAGGATGCCTGCCAAAACAGACTGTAAAATCCCCTAAACCAGAAACTCAATTGAATATATCAGTCTCTATCGGTCCCCAAGCATATTTTGTTACAAAAATAACGGGAAAATTAGCTACGGTTCAATCAATGATTCCATCGGGCGCAGATGCCCATACATTTGAGCCTCAACCTGATAAAACCATCGAGCTAAGCAAAACAGATATCTATTTTACGATTGGTCTGGATCAAGAAAAAGCCTGGATTGAAAAATTCAAATCCATTAATCCGAAAATGGCAGTATCCAATTCTATTAATCAAGTAAGCATAAAAAATGGAGACCCTCATGTCTGGCTTTCTCCAAAATATGCAAAAATCATCTCAAAAAATATGTATGAAAGTATAGTACAGCTTGATCCAGCAAATGAAGAAACCTATACCCAAAATTATTCCGTATGGGTCATGGAGCTTGATTTATTGGATCAAAAAATACAAAAAAGATTACAAAATACGAAAAACAAGACTTTTTTAGTTTACCATCCTGCCTGGAGTTATTTTGCAGATGATTATGGACTAAAGATGCTTTCCATAGAAAAGGAGGGCAAGGAACCAAAACCAAAAGAAATAGCGGACATAATTCAAACTGCTAAAGAAAAAAATATCCATGTTTTGTTCTACCAACCAGAAAAAGATCAAAAATTACCACAAGTCATTGCAAATGAAATCAATGGAAAAATACAAACGATTGACCCTTTAGCCTCAGATTGGTTAATCATGATGAACACAATGACAGAGATGCTGTATGAGGTGCTTCGATAGAATCAGCCTTAGAGATTAGTCATGTATACGCTGGGTATAACAATGAAGTAGTCTTGGAGGATATCAATCTTACAGTTCAGGAAAAAGATTTTATTGGTATCATTGGACCAAACGGTGGGGGAAAAACAACCCTTGTCAAAGTGATTCTTGGATTGGTTCCTTTAAAATCTGGTTCAATAAAAATTTTCAACCACCCTCAGCGGGATGGAAGAAGATACCTAGGGTATGTTCCTCAAGGAGTTTCTTATGATACTTCATTCCCAATCAACGTATCCGAAGTCGTAGGGATGGGTCTTTTGAGAGAATTAGGTTTTTTCCAGTCTTTCACAAAAAAAGAGACAGAAAAGGTGAATCATGCCTTAAACCAAATGAATATTTATCCGATCCGAAAAAAACCTTTAGGGGAACTCTCCGGTGGACAAAGGCAGAGGGTTTATATAGCCCGTGCTTTGCTCTCTGACCCAAAAATACTTCTTTTAGATGAGCCAACGGCAAATATTGACCCAAATATGAGCTGGGAGCTTTATGAAATCCTTAATTTGCTTAATCAAAACATTACAATAATCTTAATCTCCCATGATATGACGGCTGTGACAAAATACGTAAAAACCGTTGGCTGTTTAAACCGGAAACTGCATTACCATGGCTCAAAAACGTTAACATCTGAAATGCTGGAAGAAGCCTATCAATGTCCAGTGGATCTGATTGCCCATGGGATCCCGCATCGGGTTTTTTCCGAACATGACAAACATGAATAATCTGACAAGCATTTTTCAATATCCTTTCATCCAGCATGCGCTTTTAGCAGGACTTTTAGTAAGCATTGCCTGCGGGATCATTGGCTGTTACGTCGTTGTAAAGCGGATTGTTTTTTTAAGCGGTGGGATCGCCCATGCAGCTTATGGTGGAATTGGATTGGGATATTTCCTGCATTTCAATCCGTTTTTTGGAGCAATTTTCTTCAGTCTCTTCACATCTTTGCTCATGGGAACCATTGAGAAAAAAGCCAAACAGAGAAGCGACACAGTGATCGGAGTGATCTGGTCGGTTGGGATGGCGATTGGAATTATTCTGATCGATCTAACAAAAGGATACAAAACCGACTTGATGAGCTATTTGTTTGGGAGTATTTTGACTGTACCTGTTATCGATCTTTGGATCATGGTTGTCTTAAACATCGTCATTATTTTGCTGATTGCCAAATTTTACCGGGTTATCCTCAGTATAACGTTTGATGAATCTTACGCGATCACGCAAAACGTTCCGGTAAATCTGATCGAATCAATTCTTTTATGTCTGACAGCTTTAACAATTGTTCTGGCGATGAGAATTGTTGGTTTAATCTTAGTAATGGCAATGCTGACCATACCAGCATCCATTGCAGGGGAATTTACCAAAGATTTGCGAAAAATGATGGGCATTGCTAGCCTATTGGGAATTTGTTTCACGTGCATCGGACTTTGGATTTCCTACCAGTTTAATTTAACGGCAGGAGCCTGCATTATTTTGGTCTCAGCCATTGCCTATTCCGGTGTCTTACTGCTGAAGAAAAAAGCTTAAAAAATTGAATTATTTGAATCAGGTGTTTCGATTTCTTAAAAAGCCTGTACCCATTTTTAATCCAGATTCTTTATCCTTTCAGTTGAAATGGAAACGAACGTTTTATTTATTTTTTATAAATCTATTATTTGGAATTACGATCAGTTTTCTGGCGAATCTTCTGATTTCAAACATGCCATTTCAATCTGATCTGGAAGTAGATCTCTCTCAATTCAGTCCCTTAAAGCTAATCCTCTTTGCTGGGTTGTTAATCCCCCTTCTCGAAGAAATAATTTTTCGGCTTCCCCTGATATGGTCAAAGATAAATATTAGAATTTCACTCATTACAGCTTTATGCATTTTTGGAATAGGGTTAATATCTTATCATAATAGTGTCCTTTCCACTCTATATATCGTTTTATTCGTATCAGTTGTTTTCTCAATGTGGATTCCCGGAGTAATGAGTTGGCTTGAGCAAATCTGGAAACAACATTTTGTTTGGCTGTTCTATTCTCTGACTCTTTTGTTTGCTCTATACCACTTGAGTAACTATTCCCCCTTTTCAATCAAATTGCTTCTTGTCGCTCCGATACTAATTTCCTCACAGGTTATCAGCAGTCTTTTTCTAGGATACATCCGGATAAATTTCGGCTTTGTCTGGGCAATTGGCTATCACATTGTCTGGAATTCAATGCTCATATCAGTAACATTGATTGGACAAACAACTTTATAAATATTCTTTAATAAATTCGATCCATTGACATTTTTTTTATTGGTTTATTATGTTAAAATGGATAGACCGACTGGTCGGTTTAAAAATAAATGAATGAAATAAAAGAACCTACAAAGAAAAGAATATTGGATACGGCCGGAGAATTATTCGCCAGCAAAGGATATGATGCTGTCGGTGTCGCAGAAATTTGTATGGTTTCCGATGCCAGCAAAGGAGCCTTCTATCATCATTTTGAAAGCAAAGAATCCCTTTTCATGGAGCTCCTGGATCAGTGGCTTTCGAAGCTTGATGCGAATCTGCTCCAGATCTTGAAACAAGATTTTTCCCTGGAACAAGGGATTCATGGTATATTGGGAATCTTAAAAGAAGTTGCCTGGGAAGGTTCAAAGCAATATTCAATTTTTTTAGAATTTTATACAAAAGCCATCCGAAATGAAAAAGTATTCATGAAATTGGATCTGGAAATGAAAAAGTACCAGAAGCTTTTGGCCAGTCTCATACAAAAAGGGATAGACGAAAAAATGTTAAAACCGGTAGATGCCTTATCAACATCAAAAAGTGCCATTGCTCTTGTGATGGGTTTATTGATGGAGGGATGGCTAACTCGCAAGGAAGAGGATTGGAATTCATTATTCCGATTCACAATTGATAATTTTTTGGAAGGGATCAAATTATGAAAGTTTTAGTAACGGGCGCATTTGGAAATATTGGTCAGTATGTGGTTAAAGAACTGCAACATAAAGATCATTTTGTAAGATGTCTGGATCTGGATACGAAAGGTAACCGGAAAAAAGCAAAAACCTTCAAAGGCAATTTAGAATTCTTTTGGGGTAATATCCGATCCCGGGAAATAATGGAAATGGCTATGGAAGGAATGGATGCGGTCATTCACCTGGCTTTCATTATTCCGCCAAAAAGTGAAAAAAATATCGAACAGTCCTGGCTGACAAATGTGGATGGAACAAGATGTGTACTAGAAACCATCCAGAAACAACCCAGAAAACCTGTTTTGGTTTTTACTTCCTCCATATCTGTTTATGGCAGAACCCAGCATATGACTCCTCCCAGAACGATAGAAGATCCATTATGTCCCATCGAAAGCTATGCAAAACAAAAAGTTTTATTGGAAGAAGAAATCCGGACTTCTGGCATACCAAATGTGATCCTTAGGCTTGGTGCTGCTCCTCCGATCAAATATGATTGGGTGGACCCTATCCTATTTGAAATTCCTTTATCAGACCGCATGGAGTATATTGCGCCTGAAGATGCTGGTCTTGCCATATCTAATGCTGTGCAGTGTAAGGAAGCGATTGGAAAGATTCTTTTAATTGGGGGAGGCAAGAAAAATCAAATCACGATGCGGGAATTCTTGCAAGGATCTTTGGGTGCCGTAGGGATTGGGATGCTCCCTGATACAGCTTTTGGTTCTGTCCCCTATCACTGTGATTGGATGGATACAACGGAAAGTCAGGAGCTTTTTCGATATCAACGAATTTCCTGGACAGATTACATAAAAAAAGCATATAAACAATTAGCCATTAAACGATTTTTTGTCAGCATCCTTCAACCCATCGCCAGGATATGGCTTTTAAACCAATCTCCCTATTATCGTGACCGGTTTATGGGCTCCTTACGAGAAAAAACTGCATTAGTAACCGGGGCTTCGAGTGGTATCGGATCTGCTATCAGCAAATTTCTTGCCAAAAAAGGTTTGACGGTCATTCTTTCCGCACGAAGAAATGAAAAATTGGACGAATTGGTTTCAGCTATTAGACATGACGGAGGAAAAGCTTTTGCGATCCCTGCAGATTTATCGAAGACGGAAGATCGGGAAAAATTGGTCAGGGAATCTATACAAAAAACTGGCAAAATTGATTTCCTGGTCAATAATGCAGGATTTGGCTGGTATGGTTATTCTGAGAAAATGCCCTGGGATCTAGCTAAGAATATGATCAAAGTGAATCTGGAAAGTGTAATACACCTTACATCTATGATATTGCCAACCATGATACAACGCTGTGAAGGTTTTATTATCAACATCGGATCTATCGCTGGAGACATGCCAAATCAAGGTATCGCGCTGTATGGTGCTACAAAAGCGTTTTTATCAAGCTATTCATCTGCCCTTTTCCGGGAGTTAAAAGGAAAAAATGTGCATATTAGCATCATTAAACCAGGTGCCATTGCTACAGATTTTTTTCGATCTGCTAAAAAACTCACAAACGCTCTCCCAGTGCCAGCGGAAAGATTTGGTTTGAAGCCAGAAAGAGTTGCCAAAATGGTTTGGAGTTTAATTCAAAGACCAAGGAAACAGGCTTATGTGCCCGGTTATCTCTCCATAATGCCGTCGATTGAGTATTTTTTTGGATGGATTATCGACATTTTGGGTCCTTTGCTTCTAAAACGCAGTCAGATTTAGGGTATACTTTTTTCTTGGTCATTAGGCTATCACATCCTTTGGAATACTTTGCTGGTTTCACTGACTTTGATTGGCAAAACAACATTTTAAATTAATCAATAATTTGTTGAGTTCTATTATTTTTTACAACAATTTAAACTGCGTTATTGAGTTTCTATGAAAATAAAGTGAAATTTTTCCAAAAAATTCTGCCTTTATTATGTGGGCTTTTTAATTTTTTTAGTTTTTTAAAAAAATATTTTATATTTTTAAAAATAATTGTCTCATACTATTGCATTATTTATAAAAAGGATATATTTGTTGTTTATTAGTCCTAGGGAGTTGTTTGACAATAAGATTAAGAAGGGGAAAAGTGAAATTCAATGAAAATTAGAAAAAACTTTGGAACAATTCATCAGTTGTTTGTTTCCTGTTTGCTAATGGTTTTACTTTTCTTTGTATTTAGCATTCCTGTAGAATTTGTTCGTGCTATTACAAGTCCTTCGTATTGGACATCCCGGAATTATCAGATATGCCAGGTCTACAATGGCTCTTCCGATGCGGGACTCAAGGGGCATGATTTCGAATATGCCCATCTGCCCACCTCCGAATGGACCGAGATGGTTGCAGATCTGCAGAGCGGAAACTTTATGCTCCGGGCAGAACTTTTTAATCTTCCCGGAACACCACTCCCTTTAATTGTTTCACTCACTTACAACAGTTTAAACTCCGCTGTCGATATTGGTATGGGTCTTGGTTGGATTTCGAATCTCCATGCCTGTGTGGATGAAGATGGCACCACCCATGACCTAACCTATGTCACGGGTACCGGAGCTAAGTTGATATTCGATTGGGATTCCAATAATAGTATATATCTCAATCCTCCTGGATTTGCCGGAAAAGCGGAAGAACTGCAGGGAGGCGGATACAAGATTACTCCCCTGGGTTCTGGCTCCCTGACTTTTAATTCAGATGGAAAGCTTACCGAAATCAAGGACCGGTGCGGAACGGGAAAACAAACCGTTGGATATACGGACGGTCGCCCTACAACTCTTACCGATTATCTTTCCAAACGTGCTATCACCTTAACCTGGAGCGAAGGTGGAAAACTCACAGCTGTAACCGATCCCATGAGCCACGAATGGGGACTCACGTATGATGAGGGAGATGACTTCCTTATCGAACTCGTAAAACCGGGTGGAACGACTGTGAAAGCTTTGTTTGAATATACTGGTCCTTCTAATAAAATGAACTCCCATACGGATTTTGAGAGCAAAGAATATTCAGTTGCGTATTATTCCTCGGGTACCTACACTGGTTTTCTTCACACCTGGACTCAACCCAGTTCTGCCGTAACTGATTTTGCGTATGATTCCGCTACCAGCTACAGCCTTAAGACAACCATAACCGATGGAGAAAGCCATACCATTAACTATTTCTTCGGCTCTAGCTCCCACTACCTGGAGAAGATCCAATTGGGTGCCTCCGGTCCGGATGTGGAAATCGGGTATAACGGTGCGGGATTTGCGACAACTTCCAAGGATGCCTATGACAAAGAAACAGTCTACGCGTATGATGCGGTGTATCACCTGACTTCCATCACGTATCCGCCTCCCACCACTAATGGGATCTCCTTTGTAAAAGAATTTACGTATGATGCCGCCACGGTCGATGGGAAGCTAACCCAAAGCCGGGAGAAAGTCGCCAATAACAATCCCGTCACCTGGGCGGAAACCAATTACACCTATACCGATAACGATGCTCTGTATTTTCCCTCCTCAATTACCAATCCAGAAGAAGAAACAACCACGATTGATTACAATGCCAACGGCCAGGTAGCTTTGGTTACCCAGCCGACGGTTGGTAGAGGTAATCCCCCCGTTACCACCAAAACGATGACCTATACGTATGATGGGACTTACAAAACTCTAACTCGGATCACCGATCCGGATGGAAATGATACGGCCTTTACGTACAACAGCAACGGACTTGCCTCCTATGTCGCCCAGTACGAAGGAGATTACGACACCGGAACGTTGCTCCACAACATCGAAAACACCTTTGATGCGACCAGTCGGATCACGGCTACGGAAGATTCGGTTACGAACCAGACCACGGCAGCGACTTTTAACAACAATGGCACAAATACTGGAAAAACAACAGAACTTGGTTGTATGTACACATATGATTTCTATCCTCCACGGTCTTCTCCAATCTTCATCTATCTACCGATAGGTGGGGATTATTATCCACCAGTGATTCTTCCTGGAGATCCCCGACATCCTCCAACAATTCCTTTATATCGCCCCAATCCCGCCTCTTTTACCGATACCCAGGGACACGAAACAACCTACACCTACCGAAATGATGGCACGCTTCATGAATCCACGGATTATCTCTCCGAAGTAACCGATTATTCCCAGGATTCGTATGGAAGGGTAGATACAATTACCTATCCCAATGGGAAAACCACCACCTATTCCTACAACTCCAATTCCAAGGTTACAACCATTGCTTCCAACAGCGAGGATAGCACAACGATCGAATATGATGATACGGGACGAATCACAGAAAAAAATAATCCTGTCCAGGGAGAAATCGAGTATACCTATAACGTCCGAGGAGATAAACTCACCGATGAAAAAGGAACTTATTCTTATGACCTGCTGGGACGAAAGACTGGACTATCCTACTCAGCCGGTGGATCGGATAGCTGGACCTACGATGCAGATGGAAAAGTATCGGCCAGCAATTCCTTTGCCTACGAGTACGATCTCTTGGGGAATCCAACCCGCTGGCAGAATGATGGGAGTGATTACACAACGTTTACCTATTCCGGTACCGGTGGTTCCGCCGTGTTGGGTTTACCCAGCAGTACAACCGGATCTGCCAATCTCTCCAGCTATGCCCTTACTTGGGATGCGTATTATTGGATCGATACCTTAGGGGATACCGGTAAAGCGGGAACGTTTGATTTTAGCTGGAGCTCTTCCCAGGAACTAACCAGCCTCAATCACCCCAACAGCATCGTCCTCTCCCAGACCTGGACCAGCAAGATGCTGGATGCCATTACCGTACGGAATGGACAAACCGATTATCTCGTAACGGATTCTACTTCAATGCCAATGAACAGATGACCCAATACATCAATACCGTTCATGAAGACGGACAGGATACCTTTACGGAAACAAACGATATGACCTATGATACGCAGGGAAGAATCTCCCAGCTGGCCTATGATTCCACCAGCCGGACGATTGATTATGGGTATGATACCACCTCAGGAAACTTAGAATCCATCGATTTCTCCGACTTGGGAGAATACAGCATAAACTATAGCACGGTTACCGGAAATATCAGTTCGGTTGTATATCCGAACAATGGGGGAACCGAAACGTTTGTCTACAATGGGGGTCTGGGTCGACTCTCCCAAATTGCCTATCCCAATGATAAAGATCTCAATCTGACCTGGAATGGGAAGAACCAAATAACCCAAATCTCCTATGATGACGATGGGACGGTTACCACATTTGCTCTCTCCTACAATGGAGGGGGTAAACTCGCTAGCTACACCAAGAGCGAAGGAGGGATCCAAACAGAAGTCTGGGATTTCCATTATGGACCCTTTGGACTGGAGAAAGCCGATCGAACTTCTAATCCTACTACTACTCAGGATTTTACCCTCGATCCAAATGGCAGGATCCTTTCCATGACCTACACCCAATCGGGAGCCGGAGAAGGAGTGAACGGAGAATACTACTTCCACTACGACAACTTTGGCAACACCACTCTATTAACCGATAGCGCTGGAAACCGGAAATATGCCGCGCTCTATGACCTGAACAATGGAAAGCTCGTAGAGGAATGGAATCCAAACAACTTAGTACTGGTGAATTAGGGGGAAGGTGAGAACGGGGGGATCACAATTGTGTTGCCGGATACGAATTCAATTAGATTCTTTAATTCTTGTAAATCAACATATATTATTTCAACTTTTTTTTCTCAATTTCTTGAATCATCAAATAAAATCTCTTTTTTCTACAAAAAAGAAACAAAAAAAAGAATTTGTGATACATGGTGCATAAAAGCATCACCCGAAAACCATATTAATTCAACAGTTATTCATATTACAGGAGATGATGTTGACGATGATGGAAAGCTTAAAGATGATTTATTAAATTCTCTAAAAAAAGCAGATTTCAATGAATTTGAATTAAACGAACTAGGAGAATCAGCTTTTTATTGTAGTAGATGGCAAGGTGGGAAGCTTGAGTGCACATCAATATACGATGATGCAGCTCATCTCGGTAAGTGTTGTTTAAGTTGTAATTGTGTTGATACGAAAGATAATACAAAAGGATTTTGGAGAACAGTAATTTGTGAGGATAGAGTATCTATTTATCCAAAACCTTACTAACCGATTTTTTTATTTAAAAGGAGGGGATGAAAAAAATGAAAATTAATATCGCAAAATTGTCAATATGTCTGTTATTGATTTACCCTTTTCAAATGTGTAGTTTACAAAAAATTTCATCTACTGACATCATACCAGTATTAACAGTTTCACTAAGTAGCTTAAATTTCAATAGATGCACAAAAAATTCGTCTCCTTCAATGAAATTTATTATAAGTAACTTTTCTTTAGGAACATTGAATGGTAAAATAAAGTGTTCATCTAATTGGATCAAGCTCTCGAGTACTATTATTGAGGATAATTTAAATGAAATAGTTGTATATTTAGATCTATCAGAACTCACTCCAAATCTCTATATAGATGAAATTGAGATTGAATCGAACGGTGGTAATTTTATCTTACCAGTTCGAGTGGATCTTGTTGAAAAAAAAACGATTAATCAATTTATCTGGGATAATCCGAGAGCAATAATTAACTCCAAACCAACAATATTGGTATACCCATCTTTTGTTCATTATGGTATAGGTTTTGTTCCACTACGAGTTATTTGTGAATCTTTTGGAGCTACAGTTACATTTGATCGAAATGAGAAAAATTTTGTTCAAAAGGTAAACGTAGAATATAAAGATCTTCGTATTCAGTTCATTATAGATCAGAAATATATGATTGTTAACAATTTAAAAGTACCGATAGATAAGGAACCTGAAATACGCTATTATCAAACATTTATCCCTTTTGATGCAATAAAAGATGCCTTTGGCGCTGATGTCCAAACAAACAGTAAACACAGAATGGTAACTTTTGTTTTTTAGGTATAACTTTTGTTCATTATTGCTCCTATACTGCCTTCAGAACGGTTGGTTAATAACAATAGCATTCATAAGGAGATGTAATGAATGAATGAATAAATTATTTACTTCATTGTGTTTATTTTTTCTTATTTTCTTACTTCCTAATAACCAACCTGTTAAATCAAAATTAAATTTTCCAACAACCTTGTTTGTTTCCTGTGAAAGTTTAGATTTTAATCGATGGACAAAAGACTCAATACCGACAAAAAGCTTTATTGTAAGCAATTTAGGTGAAGGAAAATTGAAAGGGGAATTAAAAGCTTCTGCAAATTGGATTAAGTTATCAAAAACTTCTTTTGAAGGAAATTCACACGAAATCATAGTTACGATTGAAACAACCAACCTTCCTTTAAATCTGTATACAGGGAAGATTGAGATCAAAACAAATGGTGGAGATTTTGATCTTCCTGTTAGTTTCGATTTAGTAGAAAAAAAAGTGATTGTCCAATTTGAAATAGATAATGTATGGGCTCTAGTGGATTCAAAGCGAGTAGAACTAAATTATCCTCCTTTTGTAATGAAAAATTTGTATTTTGTACCACTTCGTTTAATATGTGAAGCTTTTGGGGCAAAAATAACGGTTGACTGGTATCCAAGCCACGTTCTTTATATATATTATAAGGATTTAACCGTAAAACTTGTTGATGGTGAAAGTTTTATGGTTGTGAATGGAGAAAAGAGTCAGATTGAAAGTCCATTCAAAGTTTGGCAGGATACAACTTTCATACCGTTAAATGTGATCAAAGTCATCTTCGATCCAGAGATTTATTATAACTATAATCAACGTTTATTTACTTTGATCAATTAATGAACTAATTTTATTATAAATTTGAGAAGAAAGGTTTTGTCTTGGGTCCTTTGCTTTTAAAACGCAGTCAGATTTAGGGTATACTTTTTTCTATGAATAGATTTTTGGAAAAAACGATTACTTGGATTGTTCAGCAGGAAGGGAAAAAATTCTTGTCTCTTTCCGAGGGTTACAATTCTTCAATCCATGCCAACAAAGAAAATAATGCAAAAGTTAGTTCCCTATACATTCACATCCCCTACTGCAGAGTACTTTGTCCCTACTGCTCCTTTAATCGGTATCTTTACAATGAATCTGAGGCTAAAAGTTATTTTAATGCTTTAAAAAAAGAAACAGACCTTTATAAGGATTTTGGATATGAGTTTACTCACCTTTATATAGGAGGAGGAACCCCTACAGTCAACATGGATTTGTTAATTAGCTTTATCTCTTATGTTAAATCAATTTTTGATGTCCAGCAAATTTCGATGGAGACAAATCCTTCCGACCTGAATGTTGCTACAATTCAACAACTGACAGATATGAATGTAAAGCGGTTATCGATTGGTGTCCAAAGCTTTAATGATGAACTTCTCCGCGAAATGGGTAGATTCTCCCATACTGCAACTATTGCCAAAGAAGCAGTATTGAGGGCAAAAGGACATTTTGATACTGTAAATATTGATTTGATGTTCAATTTTCCCTCCCAAACGATCGAGTCCTTTGAGGATGATATCAGAGCTTTCAAGAATCTGGGGATTGAACAAGTCACTTTTTATCCCTTAATGCCCTCCCCCCATAAGAAAACAAAATTAGAACAGCAATTCAATCAAATTAAAACAAACCAGGAATACGCATTTTACCAATTCCTTTTAGGGGAGATGATCCCCGAATACTCAATATCCACAGCCTGGTGCTTCTCAAAAGGCAATAAAATCATTGACGAGTATATTATAGAAGATGAGGATTATGTGGGAATTGGGGCTGGAGCTGTTAGTTTTTTAAACGGCACATTCCTGGTGAATACGTTTTCACCTCAAAAGTACATAGAAATGCTAAATCACAATCAACCTCCCATCATTAAGAGTAAAAAAAGTTCAAAGCGAGATTATGCAAGGTATTCCTTGCTTACAAACCTTTTTGGTATGAAAATGGATATGAAAAAGCACGGGGATAAATTCCAAAATATCCTGTGGTGGGAAATCCTGGCTCTACGGATTTTTGGGATAGTAAAAATAGATGGAAATTTCTTATGTACAACTCGAAAAGGCATGTATTATATTGGTATCATGATGAAGAATTTTTTTGCCACCTTAAATCATTTGCGTGAATTTTGCATTGAAAGGAAATTGTAAAACCATAAAGATTGATATTAACTATCTTTAATCATAAAATTACTCCAATGATTTGATTTGGAAAGAGAGGAAACTTAATGAGAAAATTATCTGTTTGGCTATTGGCGTTTGTACTCGTTTTTATTTCGATTGGATGTTCTGGCTGCGGACCTAAAAAACCAGTTGTTGACGATGGTGTAAAAAAATCAGTTCTTATACCCGCTGACCAGGCAAAAGATGCTGGCGATTGGGAATTTCCTGTAGTAGCCAATAGTGGAGAATTTGGGATTGGTGATACAGTAAGATTGAGCGAAGTGGTTAAAAATCCCGACGTTAAAGTTGTTCTTGTGGATTATTGGGCCACCTGGTGCGAGCCATGCAAAGAAGAAATGCCTTATTTGCAGGAGATATATTTAGCTAAAAAAAGTGAAGGGCTTTGTCCTTTGGTCATTACGATAGACAACAGTGAAGGTTTGAAAAATTACATAATAAAAGCTGTTAAGAATATGAAATGGAAAAAAGACGGCAAACCTGCTAACATCACTTTTACAATACCATGGGACATGAAGAGTGAAAGCAAGACTTTATATGGTATTGGTGCCATCCCCGTAACATTCCTTGTCGATAAAAATAATAAAATTCGCTACCAGCATTCCGGATTTTCAGAAGAATTGGTTGAGGATTTAAAAGTTGCTATTGATGAGTTATTGGCTGAAAAATAAATAATGAGGATTTTGTCTGGATCTGTCAGGGGAAAGAAGCTTCTTTCCCCTGACGATCTTCCTCTTAGACCTACAAGCAACAAAGTTCGGGCCGCCATCTTTAATATCATCCGGTTTCAAATTCCGGGTAGTCATTTCTTGGATTTATTTGCTGGTACAGGAGCTGTAGGATTGAATGCATTATCAGAAGGCGCTTCTTCCGTGACATTTGTTGAAAAAAACTGGAAATGTATCCATGCCATTGAAAAGAATATTGTCCTTTCTCATTTCGAAACCAAGGCAAGAATTGTAAAAGAACCTGTTGAAAGGTTTTTTCAATGGGAATCCCTTGAAAAATATAATTTTATTTTTTTAGATCCACCTTATGATTTCGAGTTTGATCAATATTCAGCTTTATTGGTTTCTATGCATTCAAAAATAAATAAATCAGCATTGATCATCCTTGAACATACTTCCCGATCTGATTTCTTTGGTTTGGCTTCTGAAATTGGTTTTGATTATCAGGAAAAACATTATGGAAAAATTAAACTAAGCATGTTCCGAACCAATGAAAACTAGAAAAGCAATCTATCCTGGAAGTTTTGATCCATTAACCTTTGGACATATTGATATTGCAGAGAGAGCCCTCAAAATCTTTGACACTCTTCTTATTTTGGTTGCGCAAAATACTCAGAAACAGCCTATGTTCACAATTGATGAGCGTATAGGTTTTCTTAAAAATCATTTTAAGGGTCATCCACAGATTGAAATTGCATCCCTACACGGACTATTGGTAACCTACATGGAAGAAAATCATTATAAGACTTGTGTTAGGGGTCTTCGGGTTTTATCTGATTTTGAATATGAATTTCAAATGGCAATGACGAACAAACAACTATTTCACTCGTTTGAGGTAATTTTTCTTTTATGTGATATGAAATATGCTAATATAAGCTCAACTCTTGTAAAAGACATCATTCGTTTTGATGGAAAAATGGATAAATATATCCCAAAAAGTGTATTGGATGTTATCAAGAAAAAAAAGGAGAGTTGTCATGAGTTTTAACGAAAAATTTGATTCTCTTATTGACCTACTAGACTCCGGTAAAAAAGTTCCATTCTCCAACATGATAATGGTTAACTCCGAACTAGCGCAGAGGCTAGCCCTGGAATTGAAGGAAACATTTCCAGAAGAATTTAGAAACACACAGCGGTTACTAAACGAAAAAGAATCATTCATCCAAACAGCAAGACAAGAAGCAGATAGTATTATCGTCAATGCAAAAAAAGATCGAGAAAGCTTAATAAACCAGGAATCGATTGTTAAAGAGGCAGAAAGTCGAATTGTTCAGATGAAAGCAGAAGCGAAAAGAGAGTCTGTAGAAATGCTGAAAAATATTAGCAATATTGTCATAGAAATCGCTAACCAATTCCGTGAAAATCTTTTGGGTGTAGACCACAAAATGACGGAGGCGTATAAATCGGTTTCGGAGAGTATTCAAAAAATCAAAGCGGATTATGTTGACAAAATTTAGGAGTTGATATGCCTATTTATGAGTATAAATGTGTTTCTTGTTGTAATGAGTTTTCGTTATATTTTTCATCCTTCAATACTGGTAAAGTCATTTGCCCATCTTGTCAAAGTGAAGATATCCGAAAATTAATCAGCTGTTTGGGAAATGTAAATCAAAGGTCTGGCGAAACAAAAGGATCCTGTGATTCCTGCTCTAGTGGAAATTGCTCTTCCTGCGGGAGTGAATCGTGAAAAAAACATTTCGAGTTCTCACAAGCCTTCTTGCTGTGGTTTTATTGTCAGCTTCTTTCCCCTCCTTAAACCCTGTAAAAGCTCTCGAAAAGGTAGAAAGTCTATCTCAATATTTATCCATCTCTAATGAATCCGATGGCAAACAAGCCTTTCAATACATGGAAAGATTATGTTCAAAAGAATTTGAAGGAAGACAAACCGGCACAGAAGGGGGGCAAAAAGCTTCCGAGTGGATTAGCGATATGTTCCAGGGTTTTGGGTTGAAACCTGGAAATCCCTCGGGAAAAAATTATTTTCAGACATACAAAGCTCCTGTTTTTAATCTTTTGCCAGAAGTTTCGTTTGGATTAACCACAAAAAGCAAAGATGTGATTTTTCAGTACAAAAAAGATTACATCCCAAGCCCGGGGACTGGAAAAGGCCTTGTCTCTGGTGCTATCATTTTTGCTGGATACGGAATCACCAACTCTGATCTCAATTACGATGATTATGCATCCATAGATGTTAAAAACAAGATAGTGCTCATCCTGAGGAAGAGTCCAGGAACAATCAAATGCCCAGAATCGGATTCATTGTTCACGACAAAAGTTTCCAATGCAAAAAAGCACGGTGCTATTGGATTAGTTATATCTGAAAAGTATGATGAAAAAAATCCCTATCCAATCAATTCAAAACCTTCAACAGGATTGGCAGAAGGAGATATGCCTTCGGTCATTGTACCCACATCGGTTGCCAATAAAATATTAGCAGAGTCAGATACCAGTATTGAGAAACTGCAAAGAGAAATCGATGAGAAGAAAACCCCCCAATCAACATCAATTAAGGCTGGGGTGTACATTAAAGTAAACATGTCTATCGAAACAAAAGAAACAAACAATGTTATTGGCTATATTCCATCAGAGAATCCAGAGATTGAAGAGAATGTTCTAATCACAGCCCATTATGACCATCTGGGACTTGATCTTGTCAACGGTGACTTGTATCCAGGAGCCAACGATAATGCTTCAGGTACTTCTGTCCTGATTGAATCGGCAAGAGTACTGAGAACAAACTGCTTTGTTCCAAAAGTGAATATTGTTTTCATCGCGTTCAGTGGAGAAGAAGAAGGGCTTTTGGGATCGTACTTTTACAGCAAAAATCCCTTATTTCCCCTGGAAAAAACCCTGGCAGTCCTAAATATGGACATGGTTGGCACTGGAACGGGCAGTATATACGCTGGCACATCCTTCAAGGATCTGACAGAGATGATTACCCTTGCTGCAAATGCTTTAAAGATCAAAGTGCCTATCTCAAAAAATCTTATGTTTGGAGGTTCAGATCAATATCCCTTTGCAGAGAAAAATATTCCTGCTGCGTTTTTTATTCGCAGCAATCCGACAGGCCTTGGTGATTATCATTCTCCGGATGATACACCAGATACTGTGGATCCATCAAACTTAGAAGAACAAGTTAAGTTAATAACTTTGATTGTTTCTGGATTTTCTAATCCCGACTTTTTTATCATTGACACCAAAAATGGCTACTGGTTTAGCCAGCCTTCCGTTCATGAAAGAATACTGATAAACGGGCAGGGAACATATGGCCTCTCTTGTATTATTCAAGACAAAATAGTATTGATTCCAAAAAGTGGTGTGATTGAAAAACTAATAAAGCTGAATGGTGGACAAAACTTGCTTGTAATTCAGGTAATCGATAAACATCAAACGATTATTTTCGAAAGAATCCTTATCATTGAAGCCAGCCCCATTAAAGAATTAATTGCTGATTTAAATTTTGACAAACAAGTTGATATGAAGGATTTATCATTATTTTCGAAAGAATTTGATAAAGATATTGTAAATAATGGTTTTGTTGAACTCTGTGATTTAAATAATGATCGAAGAATCGATTCGAAAGATTTTATAATTTTTAATAGATCTTATGGGTATAAATTAGGACAATGAAACATTCAGGAATTATTTTAAACACGAGAGATTATAAAAGGAAACAACAGTCCCGGTTTTTTATTTTCTTATTCATTGCTGGTCTTGTTGTTGCCAGTAGTTATTTTTTTCTCCATAATAAAGATGTGCAGATTCATACTTCGAAGCTCTATTTTTATGATGCATCTAAGCAGGAGTTGGTGCCAATAAGTCGAGACATTTCATTGAATGGTACGCTGGAAAAAGTCATCAAGATTTTAATCGACAATCTATCCCGCGTACCGGATAAATCAAACTTATCGACTTTTGTTCCCGCCTTTGCACGAGTCAAATCCATTGCCATGAACAATGAAATATGCACTATCACGTTTGACCCAACATTATTAACGGAACAAATCGATTCCGTGATAAAAGAATCAGCGACCGTATACTCTATTGTAAATACACTAACGGAAATCCCCCAAATTAAAAAAGTAAAAATCAATATTGAAGGGAAAAAAGATCCATACTTTAAAAGATACATTTCTATAGAGGAACCCCTGGTTCGATTAACAGGTCAGCTTCCCAAAGGAATGAAAACTTTGCTTTATTTTTACCAAAACATCTCAGAGACCTATATAGCAGAGCTTAGGGAAATTCCTTTATCAACCGAACCGAGTACGGAAGCAAGCCATATTATGAACCAATTGATCATCGGACCGACACAAAAAGATTTGAATTCCTTCATTCCATCTGGAACGAAAGTGTTAAAAACTAAAATTGAAAATGGAATTTGCACAATTGATTTGTCTAAAGAAATCAGACGTTTTTCTTTTGGCGCGGAAGAAGAACTCATCATGTTAAATCTGATATCTCTTTCCATTACAGAGCTTCCATCCGTAGAAAGAGTTGGTTTCCTCATTGAAGGGAAAGAAGTTTATTCCCTGGCAGGGCATGCCAGTGTGAATAAACCAATCCAGAGATGGTATGGATCTCCAGAACATAATTGTTTGTTATATTTTACAAGAAAAACAGAACAAATATCCCTTCTCACTCCCTCCTTTCGAACTATACCAGATAAACCAGATCCCACAAAAGTGATCACACTTCTTCTAAATGGTCCCACAGCCAAAGAAAAAGAAAATGGGATCATAACAGATATACCATCCGGAACAAAATTAAATGCAATCAATCCAAGAGAAAATAATGAGCTCATTGTTGACCTGAACATTGAATTGAACAAGTTCTCCAATGCACAACAGGAAGAAAATTTTCTTCGTCAAATCATTCTGACTTTGTACGAAAGCACTTCCTTCCGGAAAGTAATGATTTATATCAATGGAAAAAATATGGAATCATTGCCTTTTGGAACAGATATTTCAAAATTCTTATCGAAATACTAAATCGATAAAGCTTCAGTGAGTTGATACAAAGTAATATCGATAGATTTGTACTTTCCAATCACGTCTTTCATGTCGATCAAGGTGAGTTCATTGTTTTTAATTCCAACGATTTTTCCGCTCATTCCATGGCTTATCGCATAAATTGCAAACGCACCAAAGTTTGTCGCTAGAAATCGATCGATATAGGTTGGATCTCCTCCACGCTGAATATATCCTAGAACGCTCATTTTTGCATCAATATTTCCAAATTGGTTTAATCTTTCACTAAAATCTCTCGCTTTTCCTGCTCCTTCAGCTAAGATGATAATAAAATGTTTCTTTCCCAGAACAAAACTGGCTTGTATCCGATTTACAATATTCTCGATATCATAGGCGATTTCTGGAACAATAATTTCATCCGCGCCCACAGCAATTCCACAGTGCAAGGCAAGCATACCGACATTTCTACCCATGACTTCAATAACAAAAACTCTTTCGTGGGATGTGGCCGTATCGCGAATTTTATCAATCGCACTGATGGCATTATTTAAGGCCGTATCAAAACCAATTGTCTGGTCAGTTCCTACAAGATCATTATCAATGGTTGAAGCAATACCGATGACCGGAAAACCTTTTTTATGAAGCTTATAGGCTCCTGTTTGACTACCATTGCCTCCGATCACGATCAAGCCGTCAATTTTTTCATTTCGTAGAATTTGAATAGCTTTGTCCTGTTCTTCCTCTATACAAAATTGTGGGGCTCTTGCTGTTAGCAATATGGTTCCTCCACGATTTAAAATGCCACCAACATCTCGAGATGTCATTTCCTTGAATTCTCGATTCATCAAGCCTAGATAGCCTCTGAGAATTCCAACAACTTCATGTTTTTTGTATAAAGCATGCCGGACGACAGCCCGTATCGCTGCATTCATTCCGGGAGCATCACCGCCTGAGGTCATTACTGCAATTTTCATCTTTGCCTCTTATTTATTTAAAAATAATTGAGCCATACGAATCCCGAAGAAAGCATTGCTGATGAATAAAACAATTAAAATTCGAGCAATCCAGATATGAACTGTTCTCAATTTTTTTAGCAAAAAAACGTTATGATTATTTTTGACTTTTAAGTAAAGAAAAGAGGCTACCATCAAAACAATAGTGATCTCGAATGTTATGAGGCCTACTACTCCATGAAATATATTAAAATGACCCTTTCCAATTAAATCAACTAATTTTAAGGCAAAACAAAAGGCAGTAGTAATAAATGCAAATGATAAAAACCCTATAATCCGGTGACATTTAAACCACCATGTTTTTTTCTTAAAGGAAAACACCATGGAAAGTGTGGTTAAAAGTAACAAAAATCCAAAAATCATAAAAAAGATATGAAATTTTAACACAGTTTGTATGTCCTGTTTTTTTAATAAAGGATTTGGCTGGTTTTGTTTCGTTTCTTTGTCTGTCTCAATTTGAGGAATTGAAACTGTTGGCTTGGAAAAATCAATGGTCACTAATCCGCGTACAGCATGGTATGTTGTTGTATCTTTTGTAGAACCGAAGGACCATAACACTTTTATTGGTTTATCCAGTAGGATAGGTTTGTCAAAACGATCCCCCGTGTCTAATTTTCTTTGAAACGAAAATGTGGTCCAACCGTTAATCACCATAACAACAGGGGAAATTATATCATTTTTACCTCCGAGATCCGTATCGAACGGGTGAGGTCCTATTTCTCCGGTTGAATACATATCAAAGGATTGCCCTTTCCCTTTTTGGTCTACATATCCAAGATAGATGTCTGCGTCTTTCATGCCTACTGAAGGTTCAAATCCGATTGCTACCCAGCCTGTTGTCTTTGCTGAAATACTGATCTCAATATTTTTATCGATAATTTTCCAAGATAGACGGTAATTTCCGTCGTTTAAAAATCGAAGGTTAATCGGTTCAATATTTTTATATTTATCGACCGAATTGGTATTGGTCTGACCGGTAGGACTTTGTTTCTTATCAGCAGAAAAAACAGGAGAAATCGAACCGATTAATAATAAAAATAGTATAAGAAAACTCATCCTCTTCATTTCTGGCTCCTTAAAATACGCTCATATTGTGTTAAGATTCGTGGAATGAAAGAATAAAAAGTTGAAAAATAATTTCGGTATTGTTCATACTGCAGGAATAATTCATAGGTATCTGATAGGTATAAAAAACCTTTTTCCCTCCAGGCCTGGATTTCCTTTGTTGGATCTTTTGAAAACAGAAGAATGTTTGCAGAAAGAAATATATGCTCCACAAAACACTCTTTCCATGATCGTATGTCTTGAGATTCCATTTGCTTTTTTATAGGATTCAACAATGGTTCAAGTTTTGAAATTTTGTCTGAAAATCTATCTAAGACAATCTTTGACATATTCTTTAGTAAAAGGTCTCTTACAAAATTGGCATAAATTTCATTTGAAGCGAACAGCAGTCTGCCATTGTCGATACCGGATAATCCAAAAATAAATACACATTGGAAGTCCTGGTCATTTTGAACAAGAACAAATTGATTCTCCTGAAAAAGCAGTGGAGATAATAAAAATCGAATTGACCATTTTTGTTCGTTGAAGAATGAACCTATTTTTTCTAAATCCTCTTTGGTTTTCAATGGAAGAATAAACTGGTCAGGTACTTGCTGATAAAGTTCTTTTTCCCTGAGAAGAAAGGAACTAAAATTGGTTGCTTCGCAAAAGCAAAGCAATTCTTTTCTCCAAGCAAACCATTCATCCTTTTGAAAAAAACAGGGAAGATTCTCTGGGACTTTTAAATCCGGAAAATCACCCAGTAAAAGAATAAATTCCCTACACTGCGAATCTGTAAAATCTCCGGAAGCAATTGATTTCTGATATATAAGAACTGCCGGATGATTTTTGTAATTTTTGAACCATGCCACCGCATCTCTCTTAAATACTGTGTTTAAAATTTCACAAGCGAAATAATTTGAATATTTATCAAGAATCCGGATTACTCCGAGAAGCTCAAGTCGATCGTTTACTTCAATGGTGATAGGTAGGTCTTTCTTGATCGCTTGTACTCTTGTTAATCCGGGAAATAGTGAAGTCAACAAAGAAAAAAAAACAAAAAAAACAATTACCTTCTTCCCTAAAGTCATTCCCATATTTACCCTTTATTCGTGAGCAATTTTATCTATATACCATTATAATAGGATTAAAAATAAAACATAATAACTACGGTGAAACAGATGTTTGATGTGATTCGAAAACAAGTTCGGGAATTTCCAGATACTCCTGGGGTTTATATCATGCGCAATGAGAATCAGGACGTTCTATATGTTGGCAAAGCCATTTCTTTGAAAAAGAGGGTCTCTTCTTATTTTCCGGCTTCAAAAAAAGTTTTTAAAATCAACTCGCTCTTGCAAGAAGTCTCTCAGATTGAATTTATCGTAACATCCTCCTCTTATGAAGCACTTCTTTTGGAATGTAATTTTATCAAGAAGTACACACCAAAATACAATGTGAGACTAAAAGACTCAAAAAATTATCAATACATAAAAATAACAAAAGAGGAATATCCCGCTCTACTAAAAGTGAGAAAAGTACAAAAAGACGGTGCTCAATATTTTGGTCCTTATACTTCTGGAAAAGCAGTTGTTTACATGGTCAAATTATTAAAAAATACTTTTGCATTAAGGACTTGCCGTCAAAATATTAAAGAAAAATCGGACAAAAGAGCCTGTCTTTTATATTTCATTCATCAATGTTCTGGTCCTTGTGCCGGCAAGATCAGTCCAGATCAATACACATCTGCCGTAAAAGATGCCAGCCTGTTTTTACGAAACGACTATAAACCATTACAGACAAGGCTTTTAGAAGAAATGAAAGCGGAAGCCAGAAAAGAAAACTTCGAATATGCTGCGATCCTAAGGGATCAAATGCAAAGTATCGATGAAATCATCCAAAAACAACGGGTCATATATCCAAAAGCTTTTGACCAGGATGTTTTGGCGATATATAGCCACCAAAAATTGTCTTGTATTGAGATTTTTAAAATTCGGGAAGGAAAAATAATCTATGAAGATTCGTTTTTCCTGGAAAATAGTCTGGAAGAAGAAAATTCTCCCATTCTTGAACACTTCATGATGCAATACTATCTGGATATGTCAACCACAATACCTCCAACCGAAATATTGGTTTCAGAATTTATTGAAGATTCAAACTCGGTTGAGTTATCCATTCAAAATAAATTTCAAATGAAAAAAATAAAAATCAGCAGACCGATAAAAGGGGATAGGAAAAAAATTGTTGATATCTGCAAGGAAAATGCAAAAAAACACTTTGAAATAAAATATAGAGATCAGTACCCTATTCCTTTCAATCAGGTAAAGCCTGAATTATTAGAAATACAAAAAATCTTTAATCTACCCTCTATTCCTTTACGGATTGAAGGATACGATATATCCAATGTATCGGGAGTGCATTCTGTTGGTTCAATGGTTGTTTTTTTAAATGGCAAACCATCACCTTCTCACTATCGAATTTTTAAAATGAAACAAACAATTGGTCCGAATGATGTTGGTATGTTGTATGAAGTAATACAGCGCCGGCTCAAACATTCCGATGCAAAATTTGGATCTTTGCCTGACCTATTCTTAATTGACGGAGGGCTAGCACAGCTAAACGCAGGATTAAAGGCACTTTCAGAAGCTAACATCCTATTACCAGTTTTTTCACTCGCGAAAAAGGAAGAACTACTATTCATAAATCCAGATTCAGAACCGATCCGCTTTGAAAAAAACTCAGTTGTCCTTAGATTATTTCAGCATATTCGGGATGAATCTCACCGGTTTGCCAAAAAGAATTTTACTAAACTACATCGAAAGGCAGCTCTTGGGAAAAAGATCCAGACAAAATGAGCCTGGCTAAATCTTCGATATCTATATGAAGAGACCGATCTTCTATAAGTGGTTGTGAGATAGATCGAATTTTTTGAAATATTAATTTTGCGGTTTGTCCTAGGGACATTTTATCCCTATATTCCAAAGCTTGAGCTGCTGTTAACATTTCAATGGAGATAATCTTGGCTGTATTTGCTACCATTTCAGATAATTTCCAGCATGCGTTTGGTGCCTGGCTAACAAAATCTTCCTGATTTCCGGAAACCGGAATAGAAGTGGCAGAGGCAGGATAACAAAGAAGTTTGTTTCTGGAGACTAAAGCTGCATCTGAATATTGAACTATCATAAAACCAGATTTTAAACCAGGATCATTTGACAGGAACGGAGGCAAATCACCGCTAAGATTTGAATCCATGAATTGATTTACTCTTCTTTCGCTCATTTCTCCAGCTGTTTGCAGAGCAATTGCCATGAAATCAGCTGCCAGTGATATTGGCTGGGCATGAAAATTTCCACCGGATAAAATTTTTCCGGAAGAAGTAAAAATAAGAGGATTATCTGTTGCGGAATTCATTTCAAGATGATTTGTGTTTTTACAGTATTCAAAAATGTCAATCAGTGGGCCGACCACCTGTGGAATACAACGGAATGAGTAAGGATCCTGCACCCGATTTGAGGTATTGACTAGCTTTGAATCCTCCAGTGTATCAAAAAGAATTTGAGCCGTAATTCTTTGGCCATTGTGAGGTTTCACTGAATGAATTAAACCGGAGAAGGCATCCATGGATCCACAAAATGCTTCCAGAGACAGTATGCAGACAGCAAAATACGCTGCGATTAAGTATTGTATCTGAATCAATAGAATGCTAAACATCGCCGTTGATACCGAAGTTCCATTGATTAAAGCCAGACCTTCTTTAGGACCTGGCAAGATGGGTGTAAGATTTAAAGAGCTGAGAATTTCTCCGGCAGAGATTTTTCTCTGATTGACGAAGCAACTGCCTTCTCCCATTAAAACTAAGGCAAGATGAGCCAGGGGAGATAGATCGCCACTTGCGCCGAGAGAGCCGATGGAGGGCACAAAGGGGTACACATTAAAATTTATTAGCTCCTTGAGTAAGGAGATTGTGTCAGGATTAATACCGGACACTCCTTTTATGAGACTGTTTAACCGGATCACCATGGCAGACTTAACGATATCATACGAAAGAGGTTCACCAACGGAAACAGCATGGCTTCGAATCAGATTACTTTGCAGATCCAACAAATTCTCTTTGTCTATTTTCGTGGAAGATAGTTTGCCGAATCCAGTGTTGATACCATACACAATCTTGTCGCTCTCTAAAACATCCTGAAGAAATTGATACGATTCATTCACTCTTGCCATGCTTTGAGGAGATAGAGATATCTTACGATTGTGAAAACAAATTTCTTTTAAATCATTAAGCGAAAGGGATTCTCCGTCAATAAGAAAATCCACCATAGGTTATTCCCTTTTTCGGAGCTGAGGAAATAGCAATACTTCGCGAATGGATTCTTTCCCTGTCAAGATCATCACAATCCGGTCAATACCCAAACCGAGTCCGCCCGTGGGGGGAAGGCCAAATTTCATGGCTTCAATATATGATTTATCAAAAGCATGGGCATCCAGATCTCCTTCTTTCCTTGCTGTTTCTTGACCTGCGAATCTTTCATACTGGTCAATTGGATCATTCAGTTCCGTAAAAGCATTTCCAACCTCTAAAGAGCCTAAGATCAATTGAAACCGTTCGACAAAATCCGAGTTATTTTCTTTCTTCTTTGCCAATGGTGAAAGGGGTAAAGGATAATCATACAGGAAAGTGGGGTCGATTAAATTTGGTTCTACTTTCTTTTTTAAAATCTCATCTACAGCTGAACTCCATGATAATGGCTTATCAATCTTTATCCCCTCTGTTTTGAGATACATTCGGGCAAAATCCAGATCCATTAATTGCCGGATATCCACAGAAGCATACTGCTTAAAAGCATCTTCCAGACTAATGCGTCGAAATGGGAATTTCATGGAAATTGTGTTTCCTTTAAATTCAATTTTGTCTGATTTAATTATCGTTTCCATGAGAGACTTGAAAATGGTCTCTGTGATATCCATCATCGTCTCATAATTTCCATAAGCTTGATACAACTCCATCATGGTAAACTCTGGATTGTGGTTTACAGATATACCTTCATTACGAAACATCTTCCCAATTTCAAATACTTTTTCAAATCCACCGATAATCAATCGTTTCAAATAGAGCTCCGGAGCAATTCGCAGGAACAAATCCTGATCAAGGGCATTGTGGTGAGTCGTAAATGGTTTTGCCAGTGCTCCGCCATACATTTCCTGCAATGTGGGTGTTTCTACTTCTATATAGCAATTTTCGGATAAAGTTTTTCGAATGTTCGCAATAATGCGAGATCGGGTTTCAAACACGTCCCGAATGCCAGGGTTGATAATCAAATCCAGATACCGCTGTCGATAACGGACTTCTACATTTTCAATTCCATGCCATTTTTCCGGCAACGGGCTTAACGCTTTTGACAACAACATAACTTCTTGCAAATCAATGGTGATTTCCCCGGTATGGGTTTTAAAAATTGTTCCAGAAACCCCAACAATATCTCCAACAGAAATTATCCGTTTGATCAAGTTGAATTTCTCATCACCAAGTGTATCTTTTCTAAAATATATCTGAATGGGGACACCATCATTCAGAATCGTAGCAAAACCAGCTTTTCCGTGCTCACGTTTTGTTATCAGTCTGCCAGCTAATTTTACTGATTTCCCTTCCCAATCAGAAAAATTTTCCTTAATTGGTTTGGCATGATTTTCAATAAAATACTTGATAGGGTAAGGATTTACTCCTTCTTTTTTAAGATTCTCGATCAAGTCTAGTTCAGATTGGTCAAAGATTTCAGATTCGTCCATTTTCCTCTCTCTTATTTCAAATTAATTCGTTGTATCTCGCTTGATGTCAATAATTCGATACCTTTTTAGTCCTGCGGGAGCTAAAATCCGAACTACTTCATCCTTTTTATGGCCAATCATGGCAATGCCAAAGGGTGACATATTTGAAATGATATTCTCCAGCGGTTCTGCTTCTAAAGTACTTACAATCTTGTATTCCTCTTCCTTTTTTGTTTCCAGGTTTTCCAGAACTACAACAGATCCGACCCTCACTTTGTCTGAATCCAAATTTGCTTCTGCTTCGTCGATGATATCTGCTGATTGCAGCATTCGATCCAATTCAACGATTCGGGCTTCCACAAATCCCTGTTCCCTTTTGGCTTCTTCGTATTCTGAATTCTCACTAATATCACCCAAGGCTCTTGCTTGCCGAATTCTTTCTGAAATTTCTGGTCGTTTAATTGATTTTAATTCTTTTAATTCACTTTTAAGAATCTCTAACCCTTTTTTTGTAAAAGTAATTTTCTCAGTGGGTGAAATCTCTGAAAAAGTAGGCGCTTCATGACGCAGTACCACGTCATTATCCATTGATCCAGATTCATCTTCTGAATACATTTCTTCTTTATCTTCGGGCAAGGTTCCCTTTTTTAGTTCTTCCTGTTCTTTCTTTTTTGTTTTTCTGACCATTCTTTTACTCCTTTAAATGTACTATTCGAGGTTGAAACTTTAATTGATCAAATAGGTCAATAAATTCCTGATTTGAAATATCAAGCGGTTTCTTGTTCAATATTGCGCATGCAAATGCTTCGATAACATTCGTAGCAAAGGATCTTCCTTCAAATTCCGGCGTTGTAGTAGCGACCAGCTTCACATTTCTCTGTTTCAAGACTTCAATTTCATCTGCAGTGATTGTATTTGTTATGATAATTTTTCCCGTCATATCCGTAGCAAGGTGTTTGTAAATATAATGAAAATCACCAGCGATAATATCCGCTTCTTTATACATCTGATCAAATTTTGGAACGATAACATCCTGAGATTCGCCCACTGGGTAGAGCCATTTGTAGGGAATTTTTACCATAATCGGGAGAAGGGTATAGGCTAAAACATCCATTAAAACTGGACTCTGAAAAGCCTTTTTCCCCAAATCCAGAGAGAAAGCCAGATCCCCCCATTTTACTTTGTAACCAAGATCGATGAAGGATTCATACATAAAATATCGAGAAACGGCTGAAGGAATGAGGACTTTCATGCTGTTATTTATGATTCCCCGGTCGTGAAGATATTTTACAGCCATTTTCTCTAACGTTTTCTTTACGCCCGTGCCATCGGCTACAGGTGTTATTTTGACATCTTTAACTGCATTATAGGCTTCCCGAAACACATATTTATTTTTTTTATAACACAGATACAGATCAAAACCACCCAAACCAAATGCATCCACTTTTCCATCCTGCTCATGAAAAAGTTGTTTCATTTTAGCGGCATCTCCGTCCGTTCCAATCCGTTCTAAACTAAAATGATCACCGAGAACATCTATTTCGCTTCGATGATTCCTCTTAGATGAGCCTAAACTGATGCTCATTACTTGCTTCATTATTACCTCTGGCTAAAAAACTTAAATACCCAACTATTATAGTTAAAAAAAGGTGTTTTTATAGTTTCGCAACAATTTAAGCAATTCTTCCTTTGTTTTTGCTTTGTTTGTCTGATCTTTCACATGGGAAGATTCAGGAAGAGAATGGAGATAAAAATGGATGTGCGTCCGCATTTCTCTCACAGCATAAGCATCAGATGTTCTTTCTACCATCATTTGAATATGACGGAACAATGTTTCAAACAGAATTGTCGGATCTGGTTTTTCTCTATCAACCGCTAAGGGATCTTCGCCACACAGGATTCGGTTCACGCCTGTAAAAAACCAGGGTCTCCCCAAGGCAGCCCTTCCAATCATGACTGCGTCTGCTCCTGTTTCATCTGCCAATAAAAAAACATCAGATGGCTTTTTTACTCCACCATTCGCAATTACAGGGATGCTTACCTTTTCCTTGACGATTCGAATCGGTTCCCAGTGCCGACTGCCCTTTGGTCCTTGTTTTACAGTACTACCATGAATGGCAATGGCTTTAATGCCAGCATCTTCTGCCATTTTCGCAACCGTAAGGACAACGTCATCCTCTGGTCCGTACCCAATACGTGTTTTAATTGTCACGGGAATTTTAACAGCCTCAACTACTGCTTTTAATAAGGCGGGAATCTGCTTGATATCTTTTAGCAGTTCCCCTCCGGATCCATTCTTAGTTATCTTTGGAGCTGGGCATCCCATATTGATATCGATCGCATCAAACCCATATTGCTCTGCTATTTTGGCTGCTTCTGCGATTTTTTCGGGAATCGATCCAAACAGCTGGATGATAACAGGGTGCTCCTCAGAGGATATTTTCAGCATATCCATTGTTTTCTCGTTTCTAAAACAAATTCCCAAAGAAGAAATTAATTCTGTATATACGAGCCCAGCTCCAAATCCAAGGCAAATGTTTCGATATGTTGAATCCGTATAGCCAGCCATTGGAGCCAGAACAAACGGATTCGAAACAGTAACGCTACCTATTTTCCAGGTTTTTTTCATGAATCACGGCTAAACCTTTCATATTAAGATATTGATCGGTTATGGATATTTCCGGTATAGCACGGGAAATGAGAGAGCATAATCCTCCTGTAGCAATAATCGTCAGAGATTCTTCTTTCATTTCGTTTTTGATTCCAGCAATTAAATAGTGAACTAGCCCTAGAAAACCAAAATAAAAACCGGACTGAAGAGATTCAGAACTATTTCTTCCCAGATAAATCCCTGGATCTTTTAAATCAACCCTGGGTAATTTGGATGTATGCTGGAAAAGAGCTTCTGCGGAACTTATGAGTCCTGGAGCTATCGCAACGCCCAGAAGTTCTTTTTTTGCTGTGATTCCTGCGAGAACTGTTGCTGTACCAAAACTAATAATAATCGCTGGAACCGAATAAAAAGCAATGACACCGACCGAACCGGCGACAATATCAGCTCCAACTTCCCTTGGATTCTCGGTTAAAATGGTTAATCCGGTTTTGATTCCCGGTTCAACAAATAAGGCTGGTTTGCCAAAATAGCGTTGCGAAAGAGAAGAAAAAACAGGATCCAGCGTGGGAACCACTGAACAAATGACCACCCTTTCCATTGAAGACATTTCAATATCAAGTCGTTTTCCCAAAACTTCAAGAAAGAACCAGTATTCATCTACCGTTTTTCCTCTATCTGTTGCCATCTTGAAGGTGGAGAGAAGCTCTCGATCTTTTACAATCCCAAATTTTACGTTGGTGTTTCCAACATCGATTACGAGAATCATTATTTTCTTCTTATTGATGAAGATAGTTATATAAAGGAACAACTAACATCGGAACCAAAATTGCTGCGATAAGGGCTTCAATAATCACTACTGGTATGGATGAAATAATAGCTGCATTATTAACTGCAATGGTTTTTCCAAACACTTTAAAATAGTATCCAAGACCCAATGTACCAACTGAGTTGGTTAAGGAGCCAATGATACCTGCTATGACCGAAGGTATTATTAAGTATTTTAAATTAACATATTTTTTTCTAACCATATGATTAACTATTGCAACCAAAGGACTAAGAAAAAGAAAAATAAGAATATATTCAATTAAGTTCATTTTTTTGGGATTTTCTATGGGTGCTACTTTTCGATTGATTACACTATAAACATACATAAATGCATAATAAGATGTTAGACCAATAAATGGTCTAGCTGGTATCAAAACAAACCAAGGAAATAGGGAACCATAGGTTAAAAATGCATAAAAACCAAAAACAATACCGCAAAGAAATCCAATTTCTGGTCCAACAAAAATTCCCGCTAAAATTATAGGGATATGAAAAAATTGAGCAGCAGCAATGGGTAATGGTAAGGGAATAAAACCAATTTTTGAAATTCCTAACCATATTGCAATAGCAACAAAAAACGCACCTAAGACAATTTTCCGAATTTTTTCATGCTGGGTTAACGGTCTTTTTGACATTAATGGTAAATTCATTTGTTTTTCTAGCTCCGATCTTTACTCAAGTATCGGGCTATTTCCTCCCTTTCAAGTAAAAGTATGGTCTCTTTATATAGGAGTCCCATCTTGCAATTCATTCTAATTTCAGTAAGATGATTTTGCAATTAATATTTTGATGATGGTTCGAAAGGAAATATATATATATGGGTAATATTGCCACAATTAGGAATGTTTTTACTGCAATTGTTTTCGTATCCGCTATGGGAATCATTATCGGTTATTTGTTCCAATCCCCGAAGGCTACTGGCTTAGGAGCAATTTCTGGAAATGCAACCGTATTCAAAAGCAGAAAGCCGATTGATGCTTTTTATGATAAAGTAATTGTTACATCTGCAATTTTGTTTGGAATCTCTGTTTTTATCCTAGCAATCTTACGTCAAGGTTAATCCAACCTTGAATTTTTGAAAAATATCTGTAAGATATGCCGAGATGGCGAAACTGGCAGACGCGTACGTTTGAGGGGCGTATGGAGTGATCCATGTGGGTTCGACTCCCACTCTCGGCAGTTTGATGTGGGCGGATAGTTCAGCGGCAGAACGCCTCGCTTACACCGAGGAAGTCACAGGTTCAAATCCTGTTTCGCCCAGTTTGAAATTTTTTGCGGGGTCGTAGTGTAGCGGTTTAACACGTCAGCCTGTCACGCTGAAGACCGGGGGTTCGAATCCCCTCGATCCCGTTTTTTTTTAATGCCGAGGTAGCTCAGTCGGTAGAGCAATGGACTGAAAATCCATGTGTCGACGGTTCGATTCCATCCCTCGGCATTTTTTTTATTTAAAGGTAAATAAAGCAATCAAAGTACAAGAGCCTATTTTTCCTAATAAAACACCAAAAGAAAGCTGAATATTTATAGTTTAACTAGGAGACATGCTACCTTTTTTTGTAAAATCAAAACACGCTTCGCGGACTACGCTATAGTTTTGTAATTTTATCAAAAAAACGCATGTCTAGAAAAAAACTATCAATATTCCTGAGTAAGAATTAAAGAGGTAAAGGCTCTAACTAAAAAAATTAAACATTATCTATAACTGAAGATTATAATGATTTATAATGATACTTTGAAAGGGATGGGTTTAGCATTTAGCAAGGAGATTAAATGAAAGAGATTAACTATGTTGTCTGGAAAGAAGATTCTTTTTATGTATCCCAATGCCTGAATGTTGAGGTTGCTTCTTTTGGTACAACGATTGATGAAGCTATAAAAAACCTGATTGAAGCGGTTGAGTTATATTTTGAAGATGAAAAAACTGAGTATTTAGCGATTGGTGAAGTTTTAATAGGCAGCAAGCAACTTTCTATCACAGCTTGTTAATGCCAAAACTCTATTCTTCTTCAGAGATCGAAGCAGTTTTGCGGGCATTAGGATTTTTATTTACATCTCAACGTGGTTCTCACCAAAAATTTAAAGATGTCGATGGTTTGATTTGTATTTTACCAGCCAATAAAAAAGAAATTCCTACTGGGACATTTCGATCCATTCTGAAGCAGATGCGTATTTCCCTAGAACGATTTGAAGAAGTTTTATTAAAGCTTTGATCGAATTCATAGTCTTTTCTGAGTAAAAGCATCACTATTCCTTGGTTGAATTACAGGATATTGTCTGTATAAGCTAATGGCAAATAAACAATTTTAAATTTATTTTTCATCAAATGGTTGTTGTTTTATTTGATCAAAGATTTCTTGATGAGTAAAACGTTTTGTAGTGGTCTTTGCTTCTTTATCTGCTTCGTGCAGTTTGTAAATGATTTCGGAGTTCAGAAGGATTTTTTCGTAATCCTCAATACTCATAACAACCATATCCCCATGTCCATTCTTTGTTAGAAAGACTGGTTCGCCTGTTTTGTGAACTAACCTGGATATTTCGGTAAAATTATTTCTTAAATCGGATATTGGTCTTATTTTTGGCATCTTTCCCTCCCTATGTTTATTTATCAAAACTTTATCACATTAATGATAGATTGCAAATTGTGTGATCTGGACCAATGGGATTGGTACAATGATGCTTTAAAAGTAGGCAAGCTATCTTAAGGAGCGGAAATTTTATTTTCTGATAAGGGGACTACCTTTTCCGCTAAAAATTCAAAACTCGGCGTGTCCAGAGTAAGGTTCTTTTATTCAGCAGGAGTTAGTCCTGCCAGGAGAAAAATCCGAACTCCTGTAGCTTGAATGACAG
>Ga0247841_10001296_pt1 | contig 57808 bp, 48 predicted proteins | sample LaCruzMarch2015__2_FD_192410 | JGI IMG/M metagenome (GOLD analysis project Ga0247841, IMG submission 192410) | Freshwater microbial communities from meromictic Lake La Cruz, Castile-La Mancha, Spain - LaCruzMarch2015_18m | ecosystem: Environmental > Aquatic > Freshwater > Lake | place: Spain... | reverse complement strand
TTCAGTGTCTCATTGTTTGAACGAGTGCCACTAAAACAATTACTTACGAATCATGATTACAATCTGACAAATGAACTCGACATCAACCAATTGTCATTACTGTAGTTATCAATGGGACAGTAGTGATACCGGGTAACATATTATCACTGTTCCATCCACCACAAAGGACAAAGCCGCCGTCTCCGGCAGACGCCATTCCGCTTGTACTGAACTGTCGATCTCCTTCGGTATAATGGTGAGTCCAAAGTGCATCGCCATCGTTCAACGCCGCTTTAACTGCCCATGCATAGCCTCGATTAATGCCCGCCGGACGTCCACTTCCGGTCGCAACGACGGCATTTTCAGTTTCTTTAATCCCAGAGAAAGTCGAGTATTCGATTTGGTCATATACCCGGTCCCATTCGACATTCCCCTCTCCATCTATACAGATTATTCGGCTATAACGCGGCGAGCGAAAGGAGTTGTTCCCAGCTAAAAGGAATCTTCCATCTTTCAGTTCAATCACTGCATTGCATACCCCATCATTATAATCTGAACGCCAGACGAGATTTCCTTCTGAAGTCACTCGTAAGGCGTGAAAACGGTTGTCAACTCTGCCGCCGATTACATAATCGCCTCCGTCAGCTTCAATAATGCTATAGGCGTCACTTTTCCCGCCCGCGTCGAATATCTGCGACCATATTTCCCTGCCGGCTGCATCGACGCGGGTTACGAGAATGCTTCCCCAGTGAAGGGGGACTGCGGATGATGCACCGCACATGACATATCCCCCGTCCTCGACGGCATATATGTCGAAGAATCTCTCGTGCCGTCCTATGTCGTAGTTACGGATGAACTCGACCGCAGGCTGGGCGAGAGTGTTTTTAGCAAAAAGAAGTATAACTGAGAGAAACAGAAGCGCATGCTTCATTGGATTTCCCAATATTGATGGACTTTATTGTGCAATGCTGGTTGTGCAATGCTGGTAGAGGGGTAGGGGTAGGGGGCGGCTAGCCCCCCCCCTACCGATCAGAATGGTCATGGACCGACGTAAGTCATCCCGCCGTCCAAGTCGTTGTCCCCGCCATGAAAGATGTTGTCGACATCCCATACCGGATTTGGCGAAAGATAAGTGCCGGGAGTACCGACCACACGCCAAGTCGATGCAGAAGAATTCACTTCAAAGATGGCCATGTATTGAACATCGCCATCTCCTATATCAGCCCACCATTCCATCTGTACCTGATTCCTTAAAATCAACCCGTCGTATGTCTCGACGAACAGAGCGAATGCTTCAGCGTCGTCGTCAACTTCATGTACGGTGACCCAGAAGGTTGAATTGGATAAAATTGTGCTGTTTCCCTTGATCGTTGGTATTGCAATCAGTAAAGCAGCAATCAACTATACAAGCAAACGAGTGATCCCCGACGAACTTGGGTCTTTTTGCTTCATTTCGACCTCCATTGACTTGCGTCCGAAGACTCTTTTTCGTATCTTGGAGGCGCTGGGGAGATATCTCCAGCGTCTCTTAACGTGCGCGTCGATGTCTTTAGCGGGATTGTCGGCGCGCTTCTTTTTGCGGTGCTGAATGAGTTGATGTCGTCAAGTCTCCTTGTTTAGTTTCTTGAAAGCACAAACCCCTCCGGCGGGAACGGCTGTTCTGCCATTCCCATCGAAGGGGTTCGTTATTTCAGTCCAATGTGAGCCTTCCTTATGAAGTCTCAACAGTCAATAAGGGGCTTTATAGGAACGCCTCTTTGGGAAGGGGCGAAATCAATTCGAGGTTCAATTCAGGACGACCTACGTCGCTAAGACAATGTAGTGAGTTTAAAAGTCTTTGTCAAGTAGCTGTAAAGATTCGATTTTTAACCGTGGCGGGCGAGTCCATGAACAGGCGAGACGCCCGTTCTACCGGCGATATGGACAAGCGGAGACGCTTATCCTACGCGAGACTGGTCGGACGGGTACGGAGCAACGTTCTCCCAAGCACTGCTTGAAGTGCGATGTCCTGAGTTGGAGCCCGCACAGCGTTTTAAATCACTTGACAACGGAGTCTCCCTGACTTATATTTTGTCCATCTACAAATGATAGACACATCTAACATTCCCGCCTGCTCCGGTGGATGCGCCCTTCCGACCCTCGATGAGCGCTTCAACACCACTGTGCAGGAATATATCGAGGTAATCCGCGATCTGACCGACCGCGCCCGCGTCGCTCGCGTTAAAGAGATCGCCGAGGCGCGCGGCGTCAAGGCGTCGAGTGTATCGGTGGCGCTGGTCAACCTGAGGCAGCTCGGCCTGATCGATCACGAGCACTATGGCTATGTATCGCTCACTGAAGGCGGACGCGAACTCGGCGAAGCGCTCGCGCAACGTCACCAGATTATCCTCTGCTTCCTGCATGATATTCTCGGCGTTGACAAAGAAGCAGCCGACCGCGAAGCCTGTAAACTTGAACACGCCATCTCTCCCGCCACCCTCGACGCCCTGATACGTTATGTCCAACAAATCGAAGGCTGTCCCTGGTGCGATGTTGAGCGACGCCCGAAGGGAGTTGTCTGATGGCTTTTCGCTGGCGGTTTGGCAATGGACATAAGACGGCGCGCCAATCTGCGATAACTCGCTCGATGGCGGAAACTTGTGGCAAGCGACAAAATTTGTCAGAAGTTGAACCGGGAGCCACCGTCGAGATCTGCTGCATCGAGGGCGGCGGACGGCTCGCCCGTCGTCTCGCCGAGATGGGCTTTATCCCGGGGACTTCTGTGGATGTGCTGCGCAGGGCTCCGCTCTCCGATCCGATAGAGTTTCAATTACGCGGCTATCTTGTCAGTTTGCGCAGAGAAGAGGCGCGTCTGGTGCGGATCAAGCATATTGAGTTGCCTGCTTAATGCACGATCACTCCAACGGCGGTTCCTCGCACTCTCTTACATCCGTCAGGAGCGGAGCTGCAGCGCCGCTTATTGCCCTTACCGGTAATCCCAATTCTGGTAAAACAACACTTTTCAATCAGCTTACCGGCTCCAATCAAAAGGTTGCCAACTATTCCGGCGTAACCGTTGAACTTCGCGAAGGAGTTGCCAGCTACGACGGAGTTCCGTTCCGAATCCTCGACCTCCCCGGACTCTATAGTCTCTCCGCCGTATCTCCCGATGAAGAAATTGCCCGAGATCTAATCGTCCATGGAATCGGCGCGGCTGGACGCCCCGACTTGATTGTTCAAGTGATTGACGGCGGCAGACTCGAACGCAGCTTGCTCCTTACGATGCAGCTTATCGAACAGAATATCCCGATAGTCATTGCACTGAATATGTACGACGAAGTGGCGCGTCGCGGTTTGCTGATCGATCCGAAACTGCTTTCAGAACGGCTCGGAGCGCCAGTCATCCCGACGGTGGGGAACAAGGGATCGGGAATGAAGTTGCTGATGGCTGCGATCAAATCATCCCTGAACGGTTCTCGCCCGACGCCGATGCATATCGAGTTCGATCCTCCCACGGAAGACGCTCTCAGCCGCATCGAGACCATCTGTTTGGAGGCGGGTACGCCTATTTCCCGTGGCGTTGCGATTGGTTTATTGACGCACGAACCTTCTGCCGGAGGAGGATTGGCTACTGAGACGGTTGAGTTAGCGCGGGAAATTTCTCAATCCGGAAAACCGGCAATCGGAGGTAGCTGGACTGACGCAGTGACTCATGCCCGGTATGCAGCGATTTCAGAGTTGCTTGCGGGGACTGCAGGAGTTAATTCGACCAGATTCGACAGTCGCACCGCCAGACTTGATCACATCCTGATCCACCGCTACTCCGGCATCCCAATCTTTTTGTTTATACTATACCTGTTGTTTCAAGCTACCTTTACGCTTGGCGCGTATCCGATGAATTGGATCGACGCAGGCGTCACGTGGTTAAGCAGTGCAGTAAAGTTGGCGATCCCAGGAGTCTTTGGGCTGGTGATTGGGGATGGCTTTATTCATGGCGTAGGAATGGTGTTGATTTTTCTGCCGAATATCCTGATCCTGATGATGGGCATTCATCTGCTCGAAGATTCAGGCTATATGGCTCGCGCCGCCTTCTTGATGGATCGTGTGATGCGGTTAATGGGGCTGCATGGGAGAGCGTTCATTCCGCTGTTGATGGGATTCGGCTGTAATGTGCCGGCGATGATGGGCAGCCGGGTGCTTGAAAGCCGCCGTGATCGCCTGTTAACGCTCCTTCTTATTCCGTTCATGAGCTGTTCTGCTCGACTACCGGTTTATGTGATGGTTACGGCGGCGTTTTTCCCGAACCATGGCGGATTAGTGATATTCTGTCTCTATGTGGGAGGATCGCTGACGGCGGTAATACTTGGCAAATTGTTCAGCAGGACGATATTACGAGGTCAGACGGCTCCCTTCATGCTTGAGTTGCCTCCTTATCGTTGGCCGACGCTCAAGACTACAACCAACCTGCTCCGCTTTACCACTAAGACTTTCCTCCGTCGAATTGGCGGAGTGACGGCGATGTTTGCAGTAGCAATCTGGTTTCTTAGCTACTTCCCGCGACCGTTGGAAGATATCGGCTCGCCGGGTTTTGGCAAGGACACCTATATTTACCGTATAGGTGGAGTAATTGAGCCGGTCTTTGAACCGCTTGGATTTACGCTGCCGATGGATATTGCGTTGGTGAGTGGATTTGTCGCGAAGGAAGTCGTAGCGGCGACGATGGGAGTGTTATTTGCTGGCGACGCGGAAGCAAGTCAGGAGACGATGGTCGAGCAGCTTCGGCGTCAAATCCCCGGAACAGCGGCGGCGCTTGCATTTCTGGTCTTCGTGCTACTATACACGCCTTGTTTGACAACCGTGGTCACTTTACAGCGCGAGAGCCGAAAATGGTATTGGACAACTTTTTCAGTTCTCTATCAGACGCTTTTCGCGTGGGGAGCGGCGTGGGCGACGTTCAGGATTGCGACGATGGTTATGGGATAGGGAAGAAGTGGGCAAGTGGACAAGTGAGCAAGTGGGCAAGTGGGCAAGTGGGCAAGTGGGCAAGTGGGCAAGTGGGCAAGTGGGCAAGTGGGCAAGTGGGCAAGTGGGCAAGTGGGCAAGTCGGAAGGGGAGCCAGAACATCAGGTTCCCCTTTTACACTTGCTCACTTGCCCACTTGTCCACGTCACTCTTTTACACTCACCTGACCAACACGATCTTTGCCACCTTCTGCCTTTCCCCCGCCTGCAACCTGACGAGGTATATCCCCGCTGGTAGGTCTCTCCCATTGAACGTAACCGCGTAGGAGCCTCCTCGCGAAGGCGGGGATTGCTGAGCCCTCTCGTCCACGAGCCTGGCGACTTCTCTTCCCGTCAGATCATGCACTGTTAGTCGCGTAGGTTGGGCTTCCAGCCTGACTAACCCGGTCGAATACCGGATCGTCGTCGTCGAATTGAACGGATTCGGACTAACCGATACAATTCCAAATGTGGCGGGACTTTCTCCCCCTTCTATTGAAGGGGGGGTAGGGGGGGTTGTGTTCGGATCTTGCACTGTCACTTCCCACCTGATCGTATCCCCTTCCGCTCCGTCCGTCACAATCGCGCTAACTTGATAGGGTGGGTTTGGAAACCCACGCCACGCGAAAGGGAGAGAGATGATGGAGTCGCTCCCTACCGAATCCCCGTCCACCTCCCACCGGTAGCTCAGGCTGTCGGAGTCCGGGTTGAACGGAATCACGCCAAATTCGCTCGATGAATCGGGCGGAACAGATAAACTTAACTCTCTCGGCCAGAAATCGAGGATCGCCGATCTGACCGCAATCGTCCAGATCACGTTGTCGCTCGACTCTCCCCGGTACGCCAACCCCTCCATCTGGTAATTGCCGCTTCGGAGGAATTCAACCATAGCGCTGGTCTCCGAACCAGCATCCTCCCTCTCAAAATTGTCCAGATTCGTCACCGTCCATTGGTATTGCACCGGATCGCCTTCCACAGCGCGGACAGTGTCGAGAGAGAAGGTCTGGGATGTTCCTCGACGAAGGGCGAGGGAGAGGGAGTCGGGGGAGAAGGAGGAGATGAAGAGGTCGGTGATTGTGAGATACCACGTCAAATCCGTTTCCATCTGACCGTCGTTAACTAATACTCTCATTGTGTCCTGACCTATATCCTCTATCGCAACTATCTGGCTCGAAGAATCACCTTCCAATTCTCCGCGGTTCAGGAACCATGCGTAATTGAACAGCGTGTCGTCAACGTCCTCTACTCGCACCCAAAACAGAGTGCTATCTCCCGGCAAGATTTTAACTCGTATATCTTCAGGAGACCAATCAACTATATGCGGAACATTGTCTCCAGAGAACTTACAGATCAGTCCAACAACGTCCCGTCCTTGGTTTTCTGGATTTGGAACATTTCCACAGATAAAGACTTCGCCCGACTCGCGGGTAATTACGCCTCGATAAACAGGATTCCAATCGTCAAATACATCAGATCTCCGCCAAGTTTCCTCGCCATCTGAGTTTATTCGCAAGATTACGCCTGGTCCGGCGCTATACGCAGCAGTTCCTACTAACATAAAGCCATTGTCGGGAAGCCGAGCTATTCCCGAACAGGTTACTCGATCATCCCGTTCACGTATCTGAAAAGATCTACTAAATACTTGATTACCCTGATTGTCTATACGTTTGAGCAGCCAATCAGCCTGACCATCTTGTGCTGCAATTCCGCACATCGCAAATCCTCCTGAACAGCTTGTCATACCCGAAGGGTTTTCAACTCTTCCTTCTTCGTCCTGCGGTAACAATCGGTCCCAAATAATATTACCTTCAAAATCTACTTTAACTAGCCAAAAATGAAGGCCTTCGTTATTGAGATTAATCGATGCGGCGCCGCCTGCTACCAAACCCTCATCGGCAACTTCACGGAGTGCGATAAATCTATCTCTCCGATTTTCATCTCCATACATCCTTTCCCAGAGAACTTGTCCATTATCTTCGATTCTTGCAAGTAAGCCGTATTGCTGACTTTCTAAAAACAATTCGCCAGCAACTGCAAATCCACCGCCTTTTAGCTCGATAACTGCATATAGCGCTCCAGACGAATTAGCGGGACCTAAAGTAGTTGTCCACAATGTATCGCCATTTTCATCTGTTCTCATAATAAATGGGCATGCTCTGACCATTCCGCAACCTACTACAGCAAATCCATTATCGTCAGTTTCGATCAAGCTGTAAGCGCGTCTGATTACACGTTGCTGAGATGTATAGTAGCGCTGCCACGAAACCGCTCCTTGCTTAGTAGTCTTTAGTAGCCACCAATTGGAAATGCCTTCATCTTGATGTGATGCGCCACAAGCAACAAAACAACCGTCTGTTGTCGCGTAAATATCGAATAATTGTCCACCGCCAAGTCCTTCATACCGTTGCCACCATGATTGGATTGGGTCTGCATATGTCGTGTTTATCAGTAAAGAGCAAGCAATCAGTAAAAAGCAGAACCCGTTCTTTGAAGTTTTAGCCATCTCATGATTCCCATATTGTGTTATTGAGATTGGTTCAAAAGCGCAAACCCCTCCGGCGGGGACGGGTGATTCCATTCCAGTCGAAGGGGTTCGTTATTTCAATCCAATGCGAGCCTTCATTACGAAGTCTCAACAGTCGGTAAGGGCTTTATGGGAACGCCTCTTCGGAAAGGGGCGAAATCAGTTCAGGGGAAAGGTTCAATCCGTCATACTCAATAGTATAAAGTTAGCACGAGGACAAACCGATGTCAAGCATTTGAAAGAATATAAAAACAAGGTTCATGGCGATTTTCGATCAAAGCGGGAAAGTCTATAAACGGGCGAGACGCCCGTTCTACCGGCGAAGTGGACAGGCAGGGACGCCTATCCTCCTTACCAATACAAAAGCGGCGCAGGGATCTTCTCCCCGCGCCGCTTTACAATACTTATCAACTCTTCTTACTCTTCCTACTCATCGCACTCATCGCACTTAACGCACTCTACTTCCCCTTCAAAACCGCCTGCGCCGCCGCGAGCCTTGCAATCGGGATGCGGAAGGGTGAGCAGGAGACGTAGTCGAGCCCGATGCGGTGGCAGAACTCAACCGAACGTGGTTCGCCGCCATGCTCGCCGCAGATGCCGACCTTGAGCTTCGGGCGAGTCGTGCGACCGCGCTCAACGCCCCACTCCATCAACTTCCCGACACCTTCCTGATCGATCGACTGGAACGGTTCCGCGTCGAGCACGTCGTTGTCGATGTAATAAGGAATAAAGCCCTTCGAGTCGTCGCGCGAGATGCCGAGCGTCGTCTGAGTCAGGTCGTTCGTGCCGAAGCTGAAGAACTCAGCTACTTCCGCGATCTGATCGGCGACCACCGCCGCGCGCGGCAGTTCGATCATTGTGCCGACCAGATAGTCGAGCTTCACTTTCTCGCGCTTCATCACTTCCTCGGCAACCCGGCGGACGACGCCAGCCTGTAGTTCGAGTTCCTTCTTGAAGCCGACCAGCGGGATCATGATCTCGGGATGCACTTTCACCCCTTCGCGAGTCGCCAGAACCGCCGCCTCAAAGATCGCCTGCGCCTGCATCTCGGTGATTTCGGGATAGACGATCCCCAACCGGCAGCCGCGATGTCCGAGCATCGGGTTGGCTTCGTGGAGCGAGTCGATCTTCGCGTGGACGTAGGCGAGATCCTTGCCCATCTGCTTGGCGACTTCCGCGATTTCCTTCTCGGTATGAGGAAGGAACTCGTGCAGCGGCGGATCGAGCGTCCTGACAGTGACCGGCAGGCCGTCCATCACGCGGAAGATTCCGAGGAAGTCTTCGCGCTGCATCGAAACGAGCTTGGCGAGAGCCTTCTTGCGGCCTTCGACGTTCTCGGCGAGGATCATTTCGCGCACGGCGAGAATCCGTTCGCCGCCGAAGAACATGTGCTCGGTGCGGCAGAGGCCGATGCCTTCGGCGCCAAACGCGCGGGCGGTCTTGCACTGGTCGGGCTGGTCGGCGTTGGTGCGAATCTTCAGGCGCCTTGACGAGTCGGCCCATTCCATCAGCTTCGCGTAGATCTTGTACATGCCCGAATCGGCGGCTTTCATCGTGCCGTCGATCAAAACCTGAATGATCTCGGACGGGAGGGTCTTCAACCGCCCTTCGAGCACTTCGCCGGTCGAGCCGTCAATCGAGAGGTAGTCGCCTTCATGGAAGACCTTGCCCCCGACCTTCAGCGTCCCGGCCTGATAGTCGATGTCGAGCGCCCCGCAACCAGCGACGCAGACTTTCCCCATCTGACGGGCTACCAGCGCAGCGTGTGAAGTCATGCCGCCGCGAGCCGTCAGAATGCCGACCGAAGCGTTCATGCCCTTGATGTCTTCGGGCGAGGTTTCGATGCGGACGAGCAGCGCGTCGTCGCCGTTCTTCTTCATTTCAACCGCCTTGGCGGCGTTGAAGGCGATCTTGCCGGAAGCCGCGCCGGGTCCTGCGTTCAGACCTTTGGCGAGTAAGCCGCCGTTCTTGATGGTATTCTTCTTCTCGACGCCGTCGAAAATCGGGCGGAGGAGCTGGTTAAGCTGTTCCGGTTCGACGCGAAGCAACGCTTCCTGCGGGGAAATCAAACCTTCTTCGACCATCTCGACGGCAATGCGGAACGCGGCGATACCGGTGCGCTTGCCGGTGCGGGTCTGGAGCATCCAGAGTTTCTTGTCCTGAATTGTGAACTCGAGATCCTGCATGTCGCGGAAGTGCTTTTCGAGGGTCTTGTATGCCTTTTCGAGATCGGCGAACGCGCCGGGCATTTCAGCCTTAAGTTCGATGACCGGCTTCGGAGTGCGGATACCGGCGACGACGTCCTCGCCCTGCGCGTTGGTGAGGTATTCGCCGTAGAATTCCTTGATTCCGGCGGCCGGATTGCGGGTGAACGCTACGCCGGTGGCGCAGGTGTCGCCCATGTTGCCATAGACCATCGACTGGACGTTGACAGCAGTGCCCCACGACTCGGGGATGTTGTTCAGCTTGCGGTAGGTGATCGCACGGTCGTTCATCCAACTGTTGAAGACGGCGTTGATGGCGCCCCAAAGCTGATCCATCGGGTCTTCGGGGAACTTGACCGGGCTGTGCTTGGCGACGATAGCTTTGAACGCGCCGACCAGTTCTTTCAGATCGTCGGCGGTCAGCTCAAGGTCATCCTTGACGCCGCGCTTGTGCTTGATCTTCTCTATCGCCTCTTCGAAGGGGTCGATTTCCTTATCCGACGCGGCGCGCACTCCCAACACCACGTCGCCGTACATCTGGACGAAGCGGCGGTAGGAGTCGTAGGCGAAGCGAGGGTTATTAGTGCGAGCGATCAGCCCCTTGACGGTGATGTCATTCAGGCCGAGGTTGAGGATGGTGTCCATCATACCCGGCATCGAAGCGCGCGCTCCGGAGCGGACTGAGACCAGCAGCGGGTTCTCAGCGTCGCCGAATTTCGCGCCCATGATCTCCTCAACCCGTGCGAGGTCGGCTTTCACCTGAGCCTCGAGCCCTTCCGGGTAGGAGTGTTTTTCCATGTTATAGGTGCAGACTTCCGTGGTAATAGTGAACCCGGGAGGCACTGGCAGACCGATATTGGTCATCTCGGCGAGGTTGGCTCCTTTGCCGCCGAGCAGGTTCTTCATATCGGCGCGGCCTTCTGCCTTATCTCCGCCGAAGTAATAGACGAGTTTGCCGTTCATTGATGCTCCAGACATTATGCGATATGTGCGGCTGCTCAGTGGAGCGGCCACAACGTTATTTCGACCGGTGAAGTTCAGGAGGACGGGTCTCCGTACCCGTCCGTTAGAGGTTGAAGACAGCGTGAGGGACGGGTACGGAGACCCGTCCTCCTGAACGGGCGCCCCCCCTCCCTTAAGCACACGCTCAACCTAAAGCCCAAAGCCTAAAGCCCAAGGCCTTATCCAGTTCGTGCGAAACAGCACAAATTACGAAATTCAGGCTCGCTATTCAAGAGGAAGAGGGCTTTGGGACGCGAGTTGAGGAATTGAGGCGGGGAAATGATGCTGATGATGGTGAAGGGAGTTGTCAGGCAGTGGGGTGGATTTCCAATCCGCCATAACTTAACCTGATAGAATCCAAAGCGGCGGATTGGAAATCCACCCCACTGCCCCTACGCCAAGCAGACTTACCCCTACTACCAACCCGCCGCGGTTGGTAGCTTTATCATTCTTAAATCAGACCGAGATTGATTCACCCCCCGCCGAAGTAGCCTCGAATTATCACAAACACCGTCTCGGCGGGAGATTCACAATGACAATCGGGAAATTTCCCGCTTGCGAATCCGCTCCCGCGTCCTTATGTTATTAAGTGATATAATCTCAGCCGTCTTGGAGGGCGGGCATTCTTGACCGCCCTAATGTCGAAATAATACAAACCTATAGGGCGGTCAGGAATGCCCGCCCTCCAAGACGCTCCTTATAGAACAAGTACATAGATCAAAGAGCAGGAGAGTAGTATGAGCAGTCGTGCAGTAGGGCTGTTCGCGGGAGTGGTGATGCTGATGGCGATCGGGGCGGGAAAGGCGTGGGGGCAGCCCGACAGCCTCTGGTGGAAAACCTATGGCGGAAGGGCTGGGGATGCTTGTAACTCTTTGATTCAGACAACCGATGGTGGATTTGCAATGGCTGGTCTCACCGCATCGTTTCGGGTTGGAAATGACACTGATGCATGGTTGCTAAAAACAGACGCAGCAGGAGACAGCCTATGGGCGAGAGCCTATGACCGAGGTGGATTTGATCTGGCCACTTCGGTAGTGCAAACCACAGATGGAGGATTTGCTATAGCTTGTAGTCAAATGCCAGATCCCTCAGACTTTTCTCTAATTCGGACGGACGAGTTTGGCAACGTTTTATGGAGCTTTTCATATGATCGTGCTTACTTCGATGTCTGTAAATCATTAATTCAGACTAGCGATGGTGGATTTGCGTTAGCTGGATCAACGGGGCCGTCTGACTATTTCGATGCAAACCGCGATTTCTGGCTTGTTCGAACCAACGACGCTGGAGAAGTGGTGTGGTCACGTTCCTATGGAACTCCGGCCGTGGAAGATTGCTACAGCGTTATCCAGACCAATGATGGAGGGTTCGTCATGGTTGGGGAGACTCGCCCATTGGAAACGTATCGATCTGATTTCTGGATCGTAAAAGCGGACGTGAATGGCGACAGCCTCTGGTCGCGAATGTCTGGCGTTGAAGGCGGAGACTGGAGCCGGGACGTGGTCCAAACCTCTGATGGCAGACTTGCGATAGGCGGGCACGGGGGAACCTTTACAAAGAGTGGTATGCAACTCGCAGTTATGAATGCAAATGGAGATAGTCTTTGGTCGAGAGTGTATGGCGGTGGTAATGGAAGCTGGGACAATTGCTCTTCGTTGATCCAGACAATTGACGGCGGGTTTTCACTTGCTGGGTATTCGGGGTCATATGGAGAAGGCGGTGGGTTTTGGCTCATGCAGACTAGTCCGAATGGAGATAGCCTCTGGTCGCGTGGTTTCCCGGTAGGACCAGCCGTCTGCAATTCACATATCCAGATGCCAGACGGGAGATTCGTCTTGGCAGGGGATTTATACCGTCACAATATCAACGAGCACGATTTCCTGTTGGTTGAAACCGGCACAGACCCGCTTGGTCTTACTGATCATCCGATTTTCGCGGTTTCCTCTGGATTCGCTGCCTCCTCCTTCCCCTCCCCCTTCAACTCCTCCCTTTCCATTTCCTACTCCTCCCCGACCAACGCGCCGCTGCTGATCAGTCTTGTTGATTTGAACGGCCGGACGTTGGAGCAGAACTGGCTTCCGGGGACATCGTTCAGCAAGGGAGTTGCGACCATCGGGACGACCGCGCTGCCGTCGGGGAATTACTTCGTTATCGTCGGAGGGAAGGATGGGGCGGTTATGCCGGTGAGGTGTCTCAAGTAGGCTTTAGGCGTTGGGCTTTAGGGGGGAAGGGGCTTTGGTTTAGAGTTCAAACTTCAGTTTGTCCGAAAATCCGTTTAATCTGCTTAATCTGCTGTGAATCGCAACGCCCTCATACACGTTAAAGCTGCGAACTTTGAACGCCAAACCCAGACAAACTAAAGTTTGAACTCAAAACTCCAGACCCAGACACGCTAAAGCTGTGAAGTCTGAACTCAACTGATAAACTCAACAACTGTCCAACTGAAAACTGGCAACTCGCAACTGGTAAACTCGCTAACTGAACACTTATAATCCATCGTTTCCACACAATAAATACTCCTGCTTACGGAGACCACTCCATGCGCCGCATCTGCATTACAATCATCGCCGCCCTCTCGCTTCTGGCCGGGGCTGCCAACGCCACAATCGTCCGCATCCCCGAAGATCTGGGCGATATTCAGCTCGCCATTGAGCGGAGTCTCGACGGCGACACCATCCTCATCGCGCGAGGTCGATACTACATCAACCTCCGCATCATCGGCCGCGAACTCACCATCGCCAGCCGCTTCCTTCTGACCGGCGACTCGGCTGACGTGCCCGAGACCATCATCACCGGGAGGGAAGGCGTCGGTTCGGTGATGACTATCGAGCCGTGGAACCACACCGTCCGCGTCGTCGGCTTCACCATCACTCAAGGGCGCGCTCAGGACGGCGGCGGCATCCATTGTCAGGACGGGACGATGGTCGTTGACAACTGCGTCTTCAGCTCCGATTCGGCTCGCAGCGGAGGCGGCATCTACGTCCGCAACTCCACACTGACCCTCACCAATTCTACTTTCGAGGCCAATCGCGCGATCAACGGCGGCGGAGTCTTCTGCCACAGCGTCAATCTCGTCATGAGCGGCTGCCGCGTCGTGCGCAATCGCGCCTTCCTTGGGAGCGGGATGCTGTTCGAAGGCGACAGCGCCGCGACCATCGACAGTTGCGACTTTTCAGGCTCAATGGCGCTCGAAGACGGCGGCGGCGAAGGCATCGCAATCAATGGTATGATTGAGTTCCCTCCGGTAATTATACAGAACTGCAACATAAGCAATAACATCGCCGAAGGCGTCGTCATCAACCAGCGGCTGGTGACGATGGAAGATTGCCGCGTATTCGGCAACCGGCGCGGCGGAGTCAGCGTTCTCGGCGACCTGACCCTCCTCCGCTGCCTGCTCTATTCCAACATCACTCCACGCGGCGGGGGAGGCTTGCGCGTCGATTCCTTTGGCAGGACCGCCTTGATCAACTGCGTCGTCTATGGCAATGAGGCGCAGGCGGGTGGCGGCGTCTATACCGAAGCGCGCGACTCGCTGGTGATGGTCAACAGCATCCTTTGGGGGAACCGTCCGACCGCCTATTATGGGGTGCCGTACATCCTCTACTGCGACATCACCGGTGGAGCGCCGGGGGACAGCAACATCCGCGTCGATCCGCGCTTTGTGAATCCCGATCTCGGCGACTTCCGACTGCGGGCAGATTCGCCCTGCATCGACAAGGGTCTCGACAGCTTGGAGTGGGTAGGACGGACAATCCTCGACCTCGACTCGTCCGAATTCGTCGGCTCCCGCCCTGATATCGGAGCGTTTGAGTTCGATCCCAACGGAGTTGAGCCAGAGGTTCCCATCACTCCCTCAACCATCAGCCTTTCCGCCTATCCGAACCCTTTCAACAGCTCTACCACCATTTCCTTCTCTCTCTCATCAGCATCAGCATCTTTGTCTGTGTATGCGATGGATGGTCGCCTCGTCGCCGATCTGACCGCCCAATCCAAAATCCAAAATCCGCAATCCAAAATCGGCAAGGTGGTGTGGGATGCGAGCGGGGTAGGGGCGGGGGTGTATTTAGTCAAGTTGGTTGCTGGAGGTCAGGGCCATCTCCAAAAGCTCGTCCTCATCCGATAAGGTGATGCACATGAAACGAAGTATTACTGCTGCGCTGTTGGTTTTGGTGTTCGCGCCCATCTCCTCCGCACAGCACTTCCAAATCTTACAGGAAACTCAATTTTCCCACGCTGTCCTGATTGATGAAGCGCTGGTCGGTTTCGGCACACCACTTCAGCGCAACGACGAAATTGCCTTTTTCGATCCTCAAGGCGTTTGCGCGGGAGTCGCTACTTTTGATGATGCTTCCGGATCAGCGGCAGCGGCTCTCTATGGCGATATCCCAGAAACCGATTTCGATGAAGGCTTCAGCGATGGTGACGCTTTTGCCATCCGAGTCTGGCGAGCATTTTGGCGACGCGAAGCACAGGACGAATACACGATTTCTTATATAGAGGGTCCCAACCGTTGGCAGGATCAGGCATTTACGGTAATCCGGGTTCGAGGTCAGGACCACTCGCCCGATTTTGCTTTCTTCATCGAGTCTGATTTTCATGACTTCGGCGTCTTGGATATGGTCGTGGATCAACCTCACGTATGGCAAAGCACCATCAGATTTCACGGCCCTCATGAATCCTATCCCGTCTGGGACATGTTTGAAAGAACCGGCGACACCGCTGCATTTCGGATAGAGTTCAATCCGCAAGAAGTTCCATCTGACTCAAATTGCACGATCAGCGTAACCTATCCCAATGGAAATCCCGCTCCCGGTTCGTCCCGGATGTCGCTCTGGGTCCCGTGGGGTGCTCCTGGTCAAGGCGAAATGCTGCGTCTCGAAGGTGATATAGGCTTCGCGCGACTCATTATCCCTCGTGCGCAGCTATCCTTTGGCGAAGTAGCCGTCGAACCTAACGACCTTGGGATTCCCACCGAAGCGCGCGACTCCATCGAGATTCGCAACCCAGGCGAGGCGACGCTGATCTGCGAATCAACGATCCAAAACCCTTACCGCTTCGACGCCGGTCAAGCGCGCCTCGACTCGATCCCCCCCGATAGCGTCCTTTTCATGACCGTCATCTTCGACCCTGACAGCGTAGGCGAATACGATCGCCAAGTCGCGTTGATCCGCACAAATTCGTGGAGCGACCCTCCCAACGCGACGATAACACTCAGCGGGCGGGGAGTTGACGCTCGCGCCGTGAAGGAAGTCTTCCCAATTCAGCCTTCATCCTTTGGCCTGTTCTCCGTCTATCCCAACCCTTTCAACTCTTCCACCACCATCGACTTCTCCCTCCCATCATCATCAACATCATCATCTCTCCGCGTCTATGGCTTGGATGGCAGGCTGGTCGCCGATCTGATCGCCCAATCAAAAATCCAAAATCCGCAATCCAAAATCGGCAAGGTGGTTTGGGACGCGAGTGGGGTAGGGGCGGGAGTGTACGTAGTGAGGCTCGAATCTGAGCGCGAAAGCCTGTCTCGCAAGGTTGTGCTGATGAGATAGCATACTTGCGCACTTGTCACTCGCCCACTTGACAGTTATATTAGGCGCATCACGTCATTTAACCGGGAGAATTCCCTTGCGATTGATGCGCCTTCTTTCCACCGTCGTAGCGGTTACGCTCGCATTCGCCGCCCTCGCCAGCGCCGAGACTTCGATCCGTTGGCCGGTCGAATCAGTCGAGCTGAACGTCCAATTCGACACCTCTGCCCATACCGTTACCGGCGTCGCCAAAATTCTCTTCCCCGAGAAAGGGCCGAAGAGCGTAGGCTTCCTCCTCAATAAATCCTTTAACGTCACCGCCGCCTCGATGGATGGCGAGCCGGTGGTAATCCAGAAGCAATCCGATTACGATCCAAATGAACTGACCGAAATCTACGGGACTTACGGTAAGTGGGACGCTGATAAAGCGGCCTTCTGGATTGGTAAAATCCCCAAGAAAGCTCTGCGTAAACGCAAAGACTGCGTGCTTGTCGTTAGTTTTACCGGCAAGATGTACGCCGCGCCGGACAACCGTCAGTTCTCGCGGGAAAAGATCGCTTTCGAAGTCGATGGAACCATCGGCAAGGAAGGTATCTTCCTCGGCGGCGGATCGTTCTGGTATCCGACTGTGCCGGACTGTCCGACTCCTTTCAAGATTACCGCTCGCGTCCCGAAGGGCTGGAACTACGTCACCAACGGTTCGCCAACCGAACCCAAAGATGTCGGCAATTTCACGGAAGTCAGTTATAACTCTGAGTTCCCCACCACCGGCCTTGACCTTTCCGCTGGCCCCTATGTAATCAAATCCGTCGTTCAGGACGGTATCACAATCTCAACCTACTTCCTGCCGGGCGAAGTTGACCTTGCCGATGGCTATCTCGACGCCTGTAAAAAGTACCTCGCCATGTATTCCAAGATGATCGGCCCCTATCCCTTCCCGAAGTTCGCCGTGGTGGATAACTTCCTCCCGAGCGGCTATGGGATGCCGGGCTGGACGCTGCTCGGTTCGGAAGTGATCCGCCTGCCGTTCATCAAGGAGACGTCGCTCGGTCATGAAGTGCTGCACAATTGGTTTGGCAACGGCATCTTCGTGGATTATCGCGGCGGCAACTGGTGCGAAGGATTGACATCGTATCTCGCTGATTACCACTACAAAGAGTTGGCCGACAGCGCCGCCGCTGTGGAATACCGGCGGAATATGCTGAAGGAATACGCCGACTTCGTTACGCCTGAAAACGACTATCCGCTCACCGAGTTCACCGGTCGCGCCGACGAGAAAGATCGCGCCATCGGTTACGGTAAGACGATGATGATCTTCCACATGATGCGGAAAATGCTCGACCAGCAGGACACGACCTTCTTCCATAAGACACTGCAGGACGCGTGGAAGACCTACAAGGGCAAGCCGATGTCGTGGGAGAACTGGCGTCAGCAGGTCGAACGCCGCGTCGGCCAACGACTGGACTGGTTCTTCCAGCGGTGGATTCAAAATCCCGGCGTGCCAAACATCTCCATCGTTGACGGAACCGTGGATGACATGGAAGGTAGTTGGGCTGCGGAACTGTTGGTTAAGACCGAACCCACAACGCCCGTGCCATATAAGTACTTCCTCAAGTTCCGCTGCATCTCGGACGAAGGCTGGATTGATTACGACATCTTTATCAACGAACCTGAGCAGAAGGTTGGTCTCGCCGGGCCGGGTTACCTTGAAGCGATCAAGGCGGATCCTGCTTACGACCTCTTCCGCGTGATCTACGGCAATGAAGCGCCCCTCACACTTGGCGCGTTCATTGGCGACAAAGAAGGAGTGCTCGTTATTCCGGCGAAAGGACCGCACGCTGAAGCCTTCAAAACAGCCGCGGAAGGTCTGAAGAGCGAAGGGCAGACGATCATCACTGACGATAAGCTGACGCCGGAGCTGGCCAAGCGGTCGCTTTGGATCTTCGGTTCGCCCGAAGAGAACAGCGCATGGAAGACGTTCCCGCCACAGGCTGATCGGCTGAACTGGCTTCCCGGCAAGGCGCCTCGCTGGAAGGAAGAACGCCCGATTCCGCCCGCGCTGGTCTTCCGCGGCGACGAAAAGCGCGAAGGGAAATGGTCAGCGACGATGATCGGCGCACACCCGAAGAGCGAAGGCAAGAGCGTCGTCTGGACAGTCTGCACTCCTGACGCCGATCCGGTGGCGGGAACGCGCAAGCTTACTCACTACGGCAAGCAGAGCTATCTTCTCTTCGACGGCGATACTAATACCGTGAAGGGCGCTTGGGCGGCAGCCGGTTCTAGCCCGATGATCTGGACGCCGAAGTAGAGAATGTAAGAAGATAGAGTAACAGTTTAGTAGGATCGGCGTCTCTGCCTGTCCGAGAATAGAACATCAACTGCCGACCCGCCGCGGTCGGCAGTAGGTGATTGAATACGAGATTTGGCTGCCGACCGCGGCGGGTCGGCAGTGGATGTTGACGCACCGGAGCCCCTTTGCCCCTTGCCGTGATCTTCGATATGGACGGCGTGATCGTCGATAGCGAGCACGTTCACCACGATCTCGAACAAAAGATGTTCGATCAGCTCGGCATCGCAGTTACTCCCGCCGAACACCAGTCGTTCACCGGCCAGACGTCTCCCTATATGTGGAAGACGTTACGCGACAAGTACGGGCTTCCGCAGAGCGTCGAGGAATTAAGGGCGGTCAAGCGAAGACTTTTCTTTGAGGAACTTGACTCTTCCGATTGTCGAGTTAAGTTAGTAGATGGTGTGGAGCCCTTTATTCGTCGCTGCCGCGAAGCGGGTTTCAAACTGGCGGTGGCGTCGTCGAGCTTCACCGAACACGTTGATCTGATGATCAGACGGTTTGGGCTGAAAAGCTGGTTCGACGGGCTGTTTGGCGGGGATTTTGTGCAGCGAAGCAAGCCTGAGCCGGATCTGTTCCTTTACGCTGCCGCGCAGCTCGGAGTAGATCCGGTCGATTGTGTGGTTATTGAGGACTCGGCGAACGGCGTTCTCGCCGCGAAACGCGCCGGGATGAGCGTGATCGGCTTCCGTAATCCCAATTCCGGCGATCAGGATCTCAGCCTCGCCGATAAGATTGTCGCATCATTTTCCGAAATAGAGCTTGGTAGCACGGGCATCCTGCCCGTTACATTCCGCGTCGGATAAGCGCCCCGCTTGTCAGAATCTCAGGAGGATAGGCGTCCCTGCCTGTCCATTCCCGCTTGAAAATTCAACCGGTCAAATAAGGAAAGGAGTCCACCATGGGCGACAAAGGCGGTAAGAAGGATAAAGAGAAGAGCACGAAGCAAGCAGCGACCAAGAAAGACAGCAAGGCGAAGAAGCCGGTCGCAAAGGCCAAAGTTTAGCTCCTGCTCGGCTCGATTTCGCGCGGATTGAGGCGGTCGCAGTCTGTGGCCGCCTTAGCCGTGCTCCCGGTAGCACCGACATCCCTGTTGGTCGGATTTACGGTGGGACGGACATTCTTGTCTGTCATTGTTCCCGGTAGGACAGATTTCCAAATCTGTCTCCGTCTCCGGTGGGGCGGATTTCCAATCCGTCACTTCGGTACGACGGGGCTCCGCACCCGTCGCGTAGAGCCTGCCCTCACGGTCGCGTAGGATAAGCGTCCATGCTTGTCTAACTCAGGATCACCTATGAAACGCCTGTTTTTCGCCCTTATCGTCCTGTTCGTCGCTGGTTCCAACTTCGCCTTCGCCCAAACCGACACCGTTTTCGCGACCTACACCTACACGATGGGCGACAACGACACAAAGTCCGACGCGAGGCAGCTCTGCTTCCTCTACGCCAAGCGCCAGTGCCTCGAGAAAGCCGGGACGTTTGTACAGAGCGAGCTGAAAGTCTTGAAGCAAGAACGCGGATAGAAAAATCGTTGCATATTCATTGTTTTGATCTACTCTTAAAATCGGAGTGATTTATGTTTGAATTTCTAAGTGAAAATAGCGACTGGTTGACTGCCATTGTCGCTTTGATCGCCTTAGTGCAACCTTGGATATTGTTCGTTTGGAGGAAGTATTTGAATATCGGGCGCATTAAATTCTATCCAAATGATCGAATAGAAATTGGCTTTGGTCCATATGGCCCGAGTATTGGATTAAACGGAACACTTCGTGTTTGGAATAGGGACCTATTTCTAAACTCCATCACGCTGATCATCACCCGACAAAAGGACAAACTCCAACATTCTTTGGATTGGGGATTCTTTCGTGATCAGAAGATCGTGTCGAGTCCAGCATCGGGTACAAGGGACGAAATGACCGCTGTTTTGGCTGGGGGTTTTCTGATCTCCCCTTCGCAACCCATTCGTCTTAACACATTCTTTCACGATAAGGACACACTATCAGAGATTAACATGTGTCTCGCATCGCTCCGAGATCCTTGGTATCAATTCAGTCAACGAGAAGGAGTGCTCAATCCTTGGGATCCTGATTGGCGTGTACGATCCGCTCATCTCTATAGTGATTTCGAGAACTCATCTATTCACTTAGCAGCTTATACAGAGCTGGATCAGAAATTTTACTGGCAGCCGGGCTTATATACTATTGAGTTTGAGATGGGATTGTCTTCGCCTGATTCAACGGTCAAACAAAAATGGTATTTCGAGATTACGGAGGCTGATTCAAAGAGGCTTAGATTGAATATTATCGGACTCCTCAACGCGACATGTGGTCAACTTCCCGCGGGAATGATGGAAATGGGCTATCATTTTGGATATTCTCAGCTATCGACCGACGTGGGAAGTAAATCATGAAACCCATGCCCTCCAGCCCCCTTGCCAAATCCCCTCATCTGGATTCCCTTCTGCAAGGGAATGACAGGATCGCATGAAACATCAGAATCTTTGGCTTGTTCGCTGGGGGGAGAAAACGGCAGGTCGGGACGACCAGCCCCACTGAGGCGGGCTCAGCAAGCTGGCCCCTACGCGGAGCCGTTACGTCGAAACAACACTATGGAAATACAATGCCAACCTTAACGATTAAGTCAGACACGCCCGTAGTTACCATCCCTCTGGAACAATTTGAGGCGATGCAGGAGACTATCGAGATACTCTCGAATCCAAGTCTGGTTCGAGACATCAAGCAGGGCTTGAAAGACATCGCCGAAGGAAAGACTCGCAAACTTTCCGACATTCGGCGCGAACGGCGTTTGAAGAATGGAAATTGAGCTTAACGCCAAAGCCGAGCGCCAGTTAGGGAAACTTGAGAAACGCCCGGCAGTTCACACTCAAATTGAAGACGCGCTCGACCGACTCGCTTTGAATCCTTATCTCGGCAAGATGCTCGAAGGTGAATTCACGGGCGTCAGATCGTATCGTGCGGGCGATTGGAGAGTACTCTACGTGGTCGAAGTTCATCGACTAACCGTTTTTGTAATTAGCATTGCTGACCGGAAGGAAGCGTATCGTTAGCATAAGACGGGCTCAGCAAGCTGGCCCCTACGCGGAGTAGAGATTTCGAGGTTTTATAATTGCCATAGGTTTGGTTTCCTTTGTGAATTGATATCTGGTGGAAAGGTTTTGTGTTATGCTGACAATAGGAAAGTTTGCTAATAGAGCGCGACTGATACTGCTGGCTTTCGTCGCTCCAGTGTTCCTCGCTGGTTGTGAAGGCTGCCTCACTCCCGATCCCTTCACCATCCGGGTGACGGACGTGAACAACCAGCCGCTCGATTCAGTGCTGGTTACCGGGATCAGCGACGAGACTGGCGGCGCGATCGGAACAGGCTATAACGTTCGGCAAAGCTACTGGACCGGTTCCGACGGCCGAGTCGAAGTCGCCGGGTCGAATAGCGGCTACGAAGCCGGATTCTATCGATCCGACTACTTCCCTCGCAAAGCTCGCCTCCACGCCGACAACACCTATCAACTCGATTCGACCGAGCTGAAGTGCCGCCCGATTGCCCGGCTTGAAGGAGACTGGTTCGCGTTCAAGGGCGATGGCGTCATCTCGATGTCGCGCGACGGCGACTACTATTACACCGACCTGCAAGGTGCCCGCGTAACGTCGCTAACTGGCTTTCTCCCCGCGCCTGTGGATGGTTACAAGTTATCTGGCGAAAACGCATGGGTTGCCTGCTGGGATACGACGATCATTCGGCTCGACGTCACCAATCCTGCCTCTCCGGTAGTGACCGGCAGGTTTAGCGTCTATCGGCGTCCTTATATTCTGGCCGTGTCCGATTCGATTCTGATTCTCAATTTCGAGCATGAAGAGAATCCAATGGTCTATCGAGTCACGCCGGACAGGCTGATCCGGACTTGGGGGATGGAGAATTACTCCAGAGATTTGTATGGGGCTTCGATCATCGGCTCCCGGTTGATTCTCGCTTACTACACCCAGTGGGCTGTTTGGGATATTTCCAATCCTTACGATTGTCAGCAAGAGGCATTCCATTCGGAACAGCGATCGATAAGGTTACAGGACACGCTATTATTTGTGGGCGTCTTCACTGGTAGCAGCGCCAACAACCAGTATCAGATGTACGCTCTGCGAGCTTCCGGCCCGGCGCAACTGATTACTACGCTTTCGACGCCGATGGATCTAAAGTATCTGATCGACATGAACACCGCCCTACTCGAAGAGCGTTCCTTCACTGGATCGTTTCTTGCAGATCGAGCGCCCGGCAGCAGTACGTTCGAAATGCGTGGATTTCACCGTGCAACATGCTCAGCGATTCGCCCGCCCTGTGGAGTGTTTTGGGAGGCAAATAGCGTGTATTTGTCGCCATATCGCGCAGAACCAGTGTTAAGAGTTTGGAGTCGGTAGCACGGTTTTTCGGGTAAAAGAGGACGGGCTCAGCAAGCTGGCCCCTACGCGGAAGCTCGAGAGTACAAACGGGCGGGACGCTCGTTCTACTGGCAGGTCGGGACGACCTGCTCCACTTACACTTTACACTATACACTTTACATTAAACAGAGATTCTTCACTTCGTTCAGAATGACAATCAACTACAGACTGCCATAAACAAATGAGCCAAAACCTCTACTTAATCCCCCTGCTCCCGTTCCTCGGGTTCCTCATCAACGGCTTCTTCGGCAAGAAGCTCGGCGACAAGGCGACTGGGATCGTCGGCGCGGGAGTCATCGGCGTCGCGTTCATCCTCAGTCTCGTCGCTTTCATGGAGCTGCTGGGACTGCCTGAGGACGCCCGGATCATCAATCCCCAGTACTACACGTGGGTCTCGGCAGGCGACCTGAAGATCGACCTCGGGATGCTGCTCGACCCGCTCTCGGGCGTGATGATCCTGATCGTCACCGGCGTCAGCTTCCTGATCCACATCTACAGCATCGGCTATATGCACAAAGACCCGGGATTCAGTCGGTATTTCGCCTACCTGAACCTGTTCGTCTTTTTCATGCTGCTGCTGGTGCTGGGTGACAGCTACCCGCTGATGTTCATCGGCTGGGAAGGAGTAGGGCTATGCAGCTACCTCCTGATCGGCTTCTGGTTCACCGACAACGCCAAGGCGACCGCCGGGAAAAAAGCCTTCGTCGTCAACCGGATCGGCGATTTTGGCTTTCTCGTCGGCGTGTTCCTGATCTTTACCACCTTCGGGACACTCTCTTTCGGCGGCGTAGCAGAGGGAGTCAAAGCCTTCACCGGAGCTGAGAACGTCTTCTTCTGGATCACACTGGCGCTCTTCCTCGGCGCGACCGGCAAGTCGGCTCAGATACCGCTCTACGTATGGCTTCCGGACGCTATGGCAGGCCCCACGCCCGTCTCCGCCCTCATCCATGCCGCGACGATGGTGACCGCAGGCGTCTATATGGTCGCAAGGAACAGTTTCCTCTTCGTCATGGCGCCGGAAGTCCTCTCGATCGTCGCTTGGATCGGCGTATTGACGGCCATCTTCGCCGCAACTATTGCTCTGGTGCAGAACGACATCAAGAAAGTCCTCGCCTACTCGACCGTCTCCCAGCTTGGCTACATGTTCGTCGGCTGCGGCGTCGGAGCTTTCGCGGCGGGCGTCTCCCACCTGATGACCCACGCCTTCTTCAAAGCTCTCCTCTTCCTCGGCAGCGGTTCGGTGATCCATGCGATGCACCACGCTCATGAGCACGCCGGCCACCACGGCGATCCGCAGGATATCCGCTATATGGGCGGTCTGCGCAAAAGGATGCCGACCACCTACTGGACATTCATGGTTGCCTGTCTTGCCATTGCCGGAGTACCGGGCTTGTCGGGCTTTTTCTCGAAGGACGAAATCATCTGGCAGTCGTTTGCTAACGGACACAGCGCCGTTGGGGTGATAGCCCTGATCGCGGCCGGAATGACCGCATTCTATATGTTCCGCCTGCTCTACCTCACTTTCCACGGCGAATATCGCGGCGGCAAGGGGCAGTACGACCATATCCACGAATCTCCGAAGGTGATGACCTTCCCCTTGCAGGTGCTGGGCATCCTCTCGATCATTGGCGGCTGGATCATGATTCCTCATGCCCTCGGCGGAGGCGCCTGGTTTGAGAAATTCCTTGAGCCGTCTTTCCGTGTTGCTGAGGAGTTAGTCGCGTCGCGAGCAGGTGAACATGCGGAAGTTGCGCATCATTCGATGACCGCCGAGTATATCGTCATGGCGATTTCAATTGCCATCGCCTTCGCAGGGATTCTCTGGGCGCGGGCGTGGTACATCAAGAACCCCGAAGCGCCCAAGAAACTGGCGTCGAAGTACAAGGCTATCTATAAGGGGGCCTTGAACAAATGGTATGTGGACGAGATCTATAACTGGACCTTCATCCAGACCACACTCGCCTTTGCAGACGCCGCTTGGAATTGGTTTGACAAGCCGGTCGTGGACGGGATGGTGAACGGTACGGCTGCCGGAATACAAGGACTTAGCAGTGCTCTGAAGAGAATTCAGACTGGCCTCGTAAGCAACTACGCGTTGATGATGGCCGCTGGAGTGGTGCTATTAGTAGGCTATATGGTTGTAAAATAAATAGTTAAATAAAAAAGGGAATAGGAGCAATGAATATCTATATCATTAAGAATACGACACTCCGCGAACAATATCTCGGGATGACGGAGGACGACTGTCACGTCGCGGTGAAAGCTCACAAGGCCAATCCCGACAGCCCCGTAAGTCATTGGAAATGGCGAGCTGAGAAGATCCAGTGGGGTGAGGTGCAGGCGGGGCTCGCGCCTGTATCGGCGGCGGCGTTTCTTAAAGCCTTGAGAAATGAACCGCTTGACGACGGCTGGGTGAACGTCTATGGCGGCGATGATCTTATGTCGCAGGAAGATAGCCCGGATGAGGAGGAGTGGCTTCCGCCGCCGGAAGATTGAAAATGGAAAAGGGAAAATGGAAAAGGGAAAAGCTTTGGGAGGAAAGGAGATAAGGGGCGAGAGTGCGGAGATTGTAACAGGCAAGCAAATGCCTAATTAGATAGGCAATTCAAAGTACAACACAAGTGAAAACCTATACAGCAACCGAACTTAGACAGAAGAGCGCGGAAATACTCGAAGAGGCGCAACAGGGACCTGTCCAGGTGACGCAGAGAAACCTCCCGATGGCGGCGGTCGTCTCGTGGGAGGATTACGAGCGGCTCACCGATACAATCGAAGTGATTCTCAATCCGGAGACGTTTGCGTCGGTCAAAGAGGGGATGTTTCAGTTTTACGACGGACGGATGAGGGATTGGGAAGAAGAGGAAAATGGAAAGGGGAAAAGGGAAAATGAAAAGGGGAAAGGGGAAAAGGGAAAAAGGCTGAAGGGCGCGGGGGGGCGGGGATATCGTGTGATGATGACGGAACAAGCGGACGGGGATTTCGAGCGAATACCGAGCATCGTAGCCAAAGAACAGGTGGGACGATGGATTGGCGAGTTGGCGCGAGAACCGGAGAGCGGACGGTCGGCGACTTACCTGAGGGGGCTCAGAATACTGAGAGCGTCACAGGCGCATTATCTCATCGTCTATCGGGTGGAGAAAACCGAGCGGCTTGTGGCGGTGTTGGGGATCGTATTAGAAGAGCGGGAAGGATTCGGCTGGATGGGACCGAGGCTCGGGAAGAGAGAATTGGGGAGGCAGAAGAGGAACTTTTGAAGTGCGGAATTTGGAATTTGGAATGCGAAAGGCGGGGGAGGACAGCAGATTAAGCGGATTGAGCAGATTTGAGGAGGGCGGTAGAACGGGGCTCCGTACCTGTTCGCGTAGGGGCCAGCTTGCTGAGCCCGGTCGGTAGGACAGGTTTCCAAACCTGTCCCCTTTCCGGTGAAAACCGGATAATATGTGCGTAGAAACGCAAAGGGAGATCATGATGGACACAATCTATCTCGTCATCCTGATAGTTGCGGCATACTTCCTACTCAAGCGGAATCGCGGAAGCAGAAAATCCGCCGCTATCTTCCGTGATCGGAGGGGGTACTTAAGATTCTCGGATTCAGGACGATCCGTTCATCGATGGGTCGCAGCGAAAAAGCTTGGCAGGGCGTTGTGGCGTGGCGCTGTTGTGCACCACATCAATCGGGACAAAACCGACAATCGACCGGGGAATCTATGGGTGTTCGGCAGCCAGAAGTCGCATGACCGAGCGCATAAAACCGACGCCCGAAAGTTCGGAAAGAGAGGGAGTTATAGGGGGTTTGAAGATTGAATCGAGCGATTAATCCAATGACGACCGAGATCTGCAACGAGTGTGGGCACTCAGTGGCTTTCGGGAGCGGCAGGCAGGTGAACCGCATTCCTGATTTGAACGATATTGCAACTCGGCAAGAGATGGGTAAGCCATTTCCCGAAGGAGACTTTATATGTGAAGAGTGTGATCTCGATATTTCATCAGAATACGAGGATTCCAATCTTCAGTAAAGCGATTAGGTAAACTAAAATGCTTGAGATACGAGAAAATCAGATAGAAGACATCTTCTCGACTCAACTCGATGAAGTGCGACGTTTATTGAGTTTGGATGAGTCGCTGACATTAATATCTAGACAGAAGACTCTGCCATCTGGAGATCGGTTAGATCTCGTCTATGTAAGTGCTACCAGTCTGCACCTCATGGAACTGAAATCGCTACGTTGTGAGAACAGATTCTGCGACCAAATTCTTCGATATAGACATGAAGTGATGCAATTACAAGCTAAGCGAGAAATGCCCCCTTTGCCGTTACGGGCATATCTTGTTTGCACGGCGTTCACAAGAGATCAGATTATTACTTGTGAGACACACGGGATTACACCGATTGTTTTTTCTCCTTATGAGATTTTAAAAGGATACTACTTTCGCGTCAAAGCGATAACAACACTTATCCAAATGAAGCCAAAGAATCATGGTCTTTGGCAACTTAAACTTCTGAACAGGATTATTTATTCTGTAGATACGAATTCTTCGATAGTAGCACTATGTAAAGTAACAGGACTGTCTCGAAGTACTGTTCAAAGTTATCTAAGTTTAGCCACAGAGGTCGGTTTGACGGTAGTGAACGCACAACGGATTACACTAAGCGAGTTAGGTAGTAAGTACTTTTCGATGCGCCGTGCTGATATGCCCACCGACTATATCAGTGATGAACAAGCCGATTCGATAAGAGCGTTTGTAACGTCCCATCCATTTCATAGTCAAGCAACATTTGGTATATACTCAGCTGTTGAAGCAGTTTTTGCTCTATCAAAGAACTTCTATCCAGTGCCACTTGAAGAAGCCGTTCCGTATTTTAGGCTTCTGTCCGGCAAAGCTTCGGAATGGGGTCCTAAGGCTTCAAACGACGGTTTCAGAATGTACTCGAACTATTGTGTCGAGTTAGGATTGCTAGCGAAGATGGATAATCACTTCTATCTTACTCCTGCCGGAATCAAATTTATATTATTGCTTGAATTGAATAAATCCATCATGATGGTCAATGCAATGTGAGTAAGTTCAGCCGATATAACGACGCAATGCAGGTGGATAAGAAGCTGATGGGGGGTTACAAACTTTCAGAACTACGGAAGTTTGATATTGGGTTTTTAGATGCGGCAATTATGAGAATTGCATTTGATCACCCGGATCGCGCCAAAGTTGTCGCTTCATACTACAGCGATTTGGAGGCTTCCTGTAATGAGGTAGCAAAGTCAGTAAAGCAATTGGGTTTTGTCAGTTATGTCACTTCAAACCGCCAAGTCCAAGGAATGATTTTGCCTACTGACGCGGTTGTTTCAGAGTTCTTTCGCCGGAATGGATATCATGAAGTTGAGAAATTCTCGCGCATGATTCCCAACAAGCGGATGCCTTCAAGGAACAGCCCATCGAACGTACCTGGGGCAGTGGCGGATACGATGAGCGAAGAAAGCATCATAGTGATGCAGAAGATAATATCAATCTAATATCATACATTTACCTAACTTAAGGCTAATATATGAATTACGAATGGTTCAGTGGTTTTTTAAGCGGTTTCTTGGCTACATTGCTTGGATTTGGACTCACGATGTTATGGGACATTTACAAACAATATCAAGGAGTCAAACAGGAACGCATAATTCTGCTTAAAGCAATCAGACAAGAATGCAACGACAACCTGGACGTCTGTAAATACAATTACCGACTTTTACAGGAACAACTCGCAGTTGTGGGAGAAGGGAAAACAATTGTCGTTCCAATAATACTAATGTTAAATACCAGTATGTGGGAGTTGAGCAAAATACGTTTACCGGCAATGTCAGAGGCTGACCTCAAGCTTCTTCAGGATTTGGCACAATGCAAAAATCTCGCTGAATATATTAATGAGACAATTCATAGCAGGCAGATCTATATGATGACTAACCAAGCAATGTCCAATTTTTCAGTTCGCTTGGAAATGTATGATATAGAACTATCAAAATCGCATTTGCAGTTATCCGAATTACTCAAACAATTCGAGGCTACTGTTATCTCATCGATTAAGGAGTAGCTAAAATGAAGAAATATCCAATCTTGCGTTTCATTGCAACGGTTAACTGGCTATCGGGAGTTTTAACCGTGGTCTCCTTTTCCTGTGTTGGGATCGTGCTGGCAATGTTTGCCCCAACCTTTATCAGGATGGCGGGATTACGGGAACTCTATGACGTTGTTCCATTGATTCAATGGGGAGTGTCAGTCTTTCTCATCCTCTTAGGTTTTGCGTTAGCTATCAATAGTCTGGCGATTGCTGAGGCAATTCGGTTGTTTTTGGGGATGGGTGAAGATTTAGGGGCGATAAGGCGGTCGCTCGAAAAGAAGGAAGAAAAGGCAGAATCAAAGTAAGGGTAGTCTGGATTCCCTTTTTCAAGGGAATGGAAGCGGGGAATAAGGTGACAGACTGAAGTCTGTCGTACCGGGCGGGGGGGGGGGAAGTGTAAATTGTATATTGTAAATTGTAAAATTGGAGAAGGTGTTGATGATGGTGAGATGATGATGGGATAGATGATGATGATGGTGAAGACGACGGGTACGGAGCCCCGTCGTACCGAGGGGGAAGGGGAAGTTGTATAGTGTATAGTGTAAATTGTAAAATTAGATACAAGGGAAGTACGTTTGCCAGCGGAGCACCCCCCTACGCGGATGTAAACGGGCGGGACGCTCGTTCTACCGAAATAAAGACAACCCCCCCTTCACATAGAAGGGGGGGAAAGGGGACGAGATTCTTCACTTCGTTCAGAATGACGTGGACGGGTACGGAGACCCGTCCTCCTATTGGAGACTCGTCCTCCTATTGATCGCCAAAACGGGCGGGACGCCCGTTCTACCGAAATAAAGACAACCCCCCCTACCCCCCCTTCACATAGAAGGGGGGGAAAGGGGACGAGATTCTTCACTTCGTTCAGAATGACAAGGACGGGTACGGAGACCCGTCCTCCTATTGGAGACTCGTCCTCCTATTGGAAATCCGTCTTCCTATTGGAGACCCGTCTTCCTATTGGAGACCCGTCCTCCTATTGGAGACCCGTCCTCCTATTGGAGACCCGTCCTCCTATTGGAGACCGAAACGGGCGGGACGCCCGTTCTACCGAAATAAAGACAACCCCCCCTACCCCCCCTTCACGTAGAAGGGGGGGAAAGTAGAGGAATATGGACTTCCTAACAATCATCATTTTTCTCCCGCTCGTCGGGGCGCTGGTTTTGGCGCTGCTGAAGAACGAGGGGGCCATCAAGGCGACGGCGCTCGGGACAAGCGTTCTGACGTTCGCGCTCAGCCTGCCGCTGTGGTTCGGGTTCTCTGCCGACCGCGGCGGGTCGGCAGTAGCCTTGAGCGAGCTGATCCAGTTTGAGACGCTGAAGCCGTGGGTCGCGTCGATGGGGATCAACTACCACATCGGGCTCGACGGCATCAGCCTGCTGCTGGTGATGCTGACGACCTTCCTGACGCCGCTCTGCGTCTGGGGAAGTTGGGACAGCATCAAGGGGAAGGGCAAGGAAGCCCACTCCGGACACGCTGAAGCCGTGAACTCTAAACCCGGGCTCAAGGGCTATTACATCAGCTTTTTAGTGCTGGAGACAGGGATGCTCGGGGTGTTCGCGGCGCTCGACCTCGTGCTGTTCTACGTCTTCTGGGAAGCGATGCTGATCCCGATGTACCTGCTGATCGGCATCTGGGGCGGGCAGAACCGCGTTTATGCGGCGGTGAAGTTCATCCTTTACACGATGGTCGGGTCGCTGCTGATGCTGGTCGGAATCATCTGGATGTACTTCCACGCCGTGCCGGGCGAGCAGACGTTCGACCTGCTGAAGATGTCGTCGTCGGCGAATATTCCTTTGCAGGCGCAGATCTGGCTGTTCGCGGCGTTCGCCCTGGCGTTCGCGATCAAGGTGCCGATGTTTCCGTTCCACACCTGGCTGCCGGACGCTCACACCGAAGCGCCGACGGCGGGGTCGGTGATACTGGCGGGCGTACTGCTCAAGATGGGCACCTACGGATTCATCCGGTTCTGCATACCGCTGTTCCCGTTGGCGGCGAGGGAATTCGCGACGACCATCAGCATCCTCGCGCTGATCGGGATCGTGTACGGGGCGCTGGTGACGATCCTGCAGCCGGATATGAAGCGGCTGATCGCCTACAGCTCGGTCAGCCACCTCGGGTTCGTGATGCTGGGCTTGTTCGCGTTCAATATGCAAGGGATGCAGGGCGGAACGCTGCAGATGATCAACCACGGGCTCTCGACCGGGGCGCTGTTCTTCCTGATCGGAGTGATCTACGACCGGCGGCACACGCGGTTGATCGCTGATTACGGCGGCTTGGCGAAGGTGATGCCGAAGTACGCGACGGTGTTCCTAATCGTAGCGCTGTCGAGTATCGGGCTGCCGGGGCTGAACGGATTTGTGGGAGAGTTCCTGATCCTCGTAGGGGCGTTCAAGGCGAACTGGATCTTCGGAACGATTGGCGCGACGGGGGTGATCCTCGCGGCGGTGTATCTGCTGTGGATGTACCAGCGGGTGTTCTTCGGCGAGGTGACCAACGACAAGAACAAGGCGATCCCCGACCTGAACACGCGGGAGATGGTGATCCTCGGGCTGCTGTTAGTGTTCATCGTCTGGATCGGGGTGCATCCGGGGACGTTCACGTCGGTCAGTGAGAATGCGGTGAAGTTTGTGGTGGGTAAGGTCAGTTGAAATTTGAAATTTGAAATTTGAGATTTTAGGGATAGAAGAGCAAACAGACAAGGAAACGGGCGGGACGCCCGTTCTACCATGGTTAAAGGAATAGGAATGAACTGGAAGACATTGCTCGCGGAGAGCTTTCACTACAACTACGCCGTCGCGGATAAACTGATGGATCTGGTCAACGACAGCGAACTGAACTGGAAACCGGCGACCGGATCGAACTGGATGACCGTCGGGCAATTGCTCTACCACATTCCCGAAGCATGCGGTATGTGCTGCAAAGGATTTGTGACGGGCGATTGGGGGATGCCGAGTGACACCCCCCCTTCCGTCCCCCCCGCAAGCGAGGGGGGATCCATGATGCCGACTGCCGAAAGTATGCGGGCGGTGAAGAGCGTCGCTGAAGCGAAGGAAAGGCTCGCGGCGGATAAAGCGGTCGCTTTTGAGATGTTGAACTCGGTCAGCGAGGAGGAACTCGACACGCGCATCGCCAAAGCTCCGTGGGATAACATGAACTTCTGCCTCGGAAGGCGGATGCTGGAGATGGTCAGTCACTTGCAACAGCACAAGGGGCAACTGTTCTATTACCTCAAGCTGATGGGGAAGGATGTGAATACGATGAATCTCTGGGGAAGTTGAAAGTTGAAAGTTGAAAGTTGAAAGGGCTGACGGTAGCGGAATACTTCGCCGGGATCGGGCTGGTGAGGATGGGGCTCGAGGCGGCGGGATGGAAAGTCGTTTTCGCCAACGACATCGAACCGAAGAAGGCGGAAATCTACCGGCGGCTCTTTTCGAACGGGAAGGATATCTATGTCGTAGGGGACATCTTCGACTTGAAGGCGAAGGACATTCCCGAGACGACGTTGGCAACGTGCTCGTTCCCGTGCGTCGATCTCTCTTTGGCGGGCAACCGGCAAGGATTGTCGGGGAAAAAGTCGGGGGCGTTCTGGGGATTCGTCAAGATTTTGCGCGAACAGGGCGAAAACCGGCCGCAGATGGTGCTCATCGAGAATGTGCCGGGGCTGCTAAGTTCACATAGAGGCGAGGACTTCAAGACACTGATTGGCGCGCTTGAGGAGTTGGGATATTCTTGCGAATGGATGGTGATCGACGCGGCGAGGTTTACGGCGCAGAGCAGGCGAAGAGTGTTCATAGTTGGGGAAAGAGGAAAGAAGAAAGAAGAAAGAAGAAATGCGGAATGCGGAATGCGGAATGCGGGATTGCCGGAAATTGGGAAGTATCGGGTGGTAGATATGGTAGAAAAGATTCCAGAAGATGATGAACGGTGGTGGGAGATGAGTAAAGTAGAACGGCATATCGGGATGATGAGCGACAAGCATCGGAAGATAGTCGAAGAGTTGCAGACGGGGGATACTTTCAGCTATCGGACGTTCTTCCGGCGGGTGAGAAAGGAGGGGCAGCGAGTCGAAGTGCGCAACGACGAATTGGCGGGATGCCTTCGGACAATCGGCGGAGGCAGCGGCAGGCAGTTCCTCATTCGGGCAGGCAGGGGGGATGTGCAGATGAGGTCGATGACGGTCAGAGAATACGCGCGACTGCAAGGAGTCCCGGACAGGTACGAGATCGGCGGGAGCGAAGTGTTCGCACTGTCGGCGTTGGGAGATGCGGTCTGCGCGCCGGTGATAGAATGGATCGGGAGGAATTTGAAATTTGAAATTTAGGAATGGGGAGTATGGACAATTTGACGGCGGAAGACCGAATTCGGACGATGCGGGCGGTGAAGGGGAAGAAAACGGGGATCGAACGAAGCGTCGCGGCGATGCTGGTTCGACGGGGTTTGCGGGGGTGGAAATATCAGCCGGGGGGAGTGACGGGGAAGCCGGACTTTGCGTTCGTCGAGCGGAAGATTGCGATTTTTGTGAACGGGTGCTTCTGGCATGGGTGTACGGTCTGCAACCGCCCGATGCCGACGAGCAATGTGGAGTACTGGACGAAGAAAATCGCCCGGAATGTGGCAAGAGACAGGAAGTATCGGGAAGAACTGAAGGCGGAAGGATGGAAAGTCGTAGATATTTGGGAACATGAGATTAAGAATCGGACAACAGATTTAACGGATTTAGCAGATTTCAGGAAATCCGCTAAATCTGCTTAATCCGCTATGGATCGGATCAATCGCCGCCAAGATACGCCCGCTCGGGGAGAATGGCGTTAGTTTGGCGGTTAAAGGACGGGCTTGAATCTTGGCGGGAACGGGAGATTGCTTCGCCTTTCGCCCATTGAGATCCGTTTGAGTTGGGCAATGTAAGGGCGAAAGGCTCGCAATGACGCACGAAATGTATGAAGGTTTACATAAGGGAGATGGGAATGTGCTGCTATCAACTGAAGAAGGATTTGACGGCGATTGCTCTGCTGATCGGAGCGGTAATGTTTGGATGGGCGGGGGAGGTGAGAGGATTCAGCCTCATTACTCCGCCGAACGAATCGTTCTGGAATACGGATTCGAGCGGGAGTCGGGTGACATTCGTGTGGGATAAGTCAGCGATTCCAGATACGGTTCTCGATCTTTATTTTGAGTTGGAAGTAATAGCCGACATCTCGAGATGGGATACTACCCATATCAACAGACGCGATTCGGTGATGATTCATGAAAGTCTCCTGGATACGAGCTACACGTATGATTTCAGTTGCTTCAGAGGCGATTACGGAATGGGTCGCGTTCCGATCAGTTGGAAGGTGACCGCGGTGATTCATGGAGGGTGGGTGGATGCGGTAGAATGCGAGACTCCGTTCACGTTCACTCTGTTGACGCGGCCGCCGGGGAATCATCCGCCGAGTCATTTTGCGTTAGTAAGTCCGAGACATATTGCCATAATTGAATCGAGGACTGGAGCCGGATTTCCACCAGAAGGATTCATCGATTCGGTCTTGTTCACTTGGCATCCTTCTGTTGATCTTGATTCGAGCGCCGAGGTAAGATATCGTTTTCAATCAAGCGTGCGTCATCTGGTGAATGGAGTTGAAGATTCGATCTGGGCGGATGAGACCATTTCGGATACCTTCCTTTGGGCAAATGTTGATGGAATAGTGGATTTAATGGAATCTGGCCGGTATTACCGAGCGGACTGGTATGTCAGCGCTGTATCACAAGGAGATACCATAGAGTGTGACGCGCGATTCATTTGCCAATTCTTTTGGGAACTGTCGGTGAATGAGAAGCGCCTGAGTTTACCGGAAACCGCAACGCTGGATTCTCCTCACCCCAACCCGTTCAACTCGACGACGATGATAAGGTATGGGCTCGGCAAGCCGGAGTATGCGCGGATAGTCATCTACGATATGACGGGCAAGCCAGTGGAGGTTTTGCAGGACGGGATGATGGGAGCGGGCTGGCATGAGGCGGTGTGGAAGGTGGAAGGACTGGGAGCGGGGCTCTATTTCGTGAGGCTCGAAGCGGGCGGAAAGAATGAAGTGAGGAAGGTAGTGATGGTGAGGTGACGATGGAAATGATGATGAAGATGAAGTAGGGGCGACTTCAGTCGCCCGGATATTCAGCGACTAAAGTCGCCGGTACTTGAAGGTCTGGGAACGAGAGAAACGGGCGGGACGCCCGTTCTACCGGATATTGAAGAATAATCTCGAAGAGAATAACGGAAGTCTCAAGTGAACTTTAATCCAAACGATCTTCTGGCCATTGCGCCGGAGATAGCGCTGGTCGCGACGGCGGCGGTCATCCTGTTGATCGAACTGATCGTGACGCGCAGCGAAGCGGCGCTGCAGACGGTCGCCATGATCGGACTCGTCATTGCCGGGGCATTAGCGGCGTTGACGGGAGGCCTTGGCGGCGGCGCGTTCAACGGCATGGTCGCGACCGACGGCTTCAGCAGCTTCTTGAAAGTCGTGCTGGTCGGAGTGGCGGCTCTGACGGTGATGATCTCGAGGAATTATTTCCAAACACCCCCCCCTACCCCCCCCGCAAGCGGTGGGGCAGATATGGATTCCCGCCTGCGCGGGAATGAGGAGCGTTCGGGAATCCGGCATGGGGAATACTACGCGCTGCTGCTGCTGACAACGCTCGGGATGATGGTGTTGGCGACGGCGATCAGTCTCGTGACGCTATTCCTCGGCGTCGAGACGATGTCGGTGGGGCTCTACCTGCTGGCTGGCTTAAGGCATGAGAAGCCGAGGTCGAGCGAGGCGGCGCTGAAGTATCTCTTGCTCGGGGCGTTCGCGTCGGGATTTCTACTCTATGGAATGGCGCTGATCTATGGCGCGACGGGCGGGAATCTGGGATTTGGGGAGATTGCGGAGGCTATACATGGACAGGCGGGGACGCCTATCCTACTGGGTGGCGTCGGGCTCTTGATGGTGGGGCTGCTGTTCAAGGTTGCAGCGGCGCCGTTCCATTTCTGGTCGCCGGACGTCTATCAGGGGGCACCGACGCCGGTGACGGCGTTCATGTCAGCGGGGCCCAAGGCGGCGGCGATGGCGGTGACGCTGAGGTTGTTCGGGTGGGGGCTGCCGGACATCGCCGGATCGTGGGGGCCGGTGTTGTGGGTGGTTGCGGCGCTGACGATGACCATCGGGAATGTCGTGGCGATTTCGCAGAAGGACATCAAACGGATGCTCGCCTACTCGTCGATCTCGCACGCAGGATATCTGCTGTTGGCGGTGTTAGCGGCAGGCACGCTTGAGACCCGTGATGCGGCGGCTTCGGGGATGATGTTCTACCTTGCGGCTTACTACTTGATGAACCTCGGCGCGTTTACGGTGGCGATCGCGGTGTCTCGAGGGCGGGCGGACGGCGGGGACTACCAGATCGACGACTATCAGGGACTGGCGGCGAAGAATCCGGTCATGGCGCTGGCGATGGCGCTGTTTATGATCTCGCTGGCGGGGATTCCTCCGACGGCGGGGTTCTTTGGCAAGCTGTTCGTCTTCACGGCAGCGGTCAAGGCGGGGTATGTCGGGCTGGTGGTGATCGCGGTGCTGAACAGCGTGGTGTCGGCGTTCTACTATCTGCGCATCGTGGTGTTCATGTATATGAAGCCGCAGACCGCGCCGCTCGACGTGAGGCTGTCGATGGGAGGACGGGCGGTGGCGGTGATCTGCGCCGCGGGGATAATGATCTTCGGGCTGATGCCGTCGCTGATTCGGACGCAGGCGGATAAGGCGGGGACGGAAATTCAAGTGACAAGTGCGCAGGTGGTCAAGTAGGGGAAAGAAGAAAGAAGAAAGAAGAAAAACGGGAAGGAATTTGGAATGAGGCGGAAACCGAGATTCTTCACCTATCGCCTGTAAGATCAGCGAGTAAGCAAAGAAGAGGAAGGCGATAGGTTCAGAATGACAGGATAGAGAGCGGTCGAAGAAGCAAATTTAACTTGAAGAGGTGAAGCATGACGGGAAAGAGTTTGACCCGGCTGGCGGCAAGCCTCGTAGCGGGGGTGATGCTGGCAGGGACGGCGTGGGGACAGGACAGCCTCAACATCCGCTTGACCTCGAAAATTTGCGATGGATGGGCTAGGGGTCACGATCTTGAATTCGATGAAGGGCGCTTATACATCGGGAGCGTTTATGATGGCGTTGTTATAATCGATGTTACAGATTCTCGCAATCCGACAATGATCGGCAGGTTCCTCAATGATATGCGCATCGATCGCCTGACTGTAGAGAATAACATCGCTTACGTTTTGTGCGATTCTGCCGGGAACGATTTTGTCCGTCTGTTCGATGTCACCGATGCTCCCGATGTGCGCGAGTTGTCGTGGATTACAGCTCCCAGAATAATAGCTCCAGCTATCGGCGGTCCGCTTGTCGTCAATGGATTGATATATTTGAGCTGTATGCTGATCGAAGACGATGAGGGAATCTGGGGGATGGGAATATGGGACACAACGGATCCTGCCCATCCTGAAATGATCTCATTTTATGAAGAGCCGGGGCATATCACAGATCTCGCTTATCACAACGGATTCGTCTATGGATCTCGCGGAGGGGAGCACCCGTTATTAGAGGTATTGGACGTGCGCGATCCGCGCGATATTCAGTTGGCGGGATTGACCGGAGGGTTCTTGAATTACCGGAGTTTCCGGTTCTACGGCGATTTTCTATACTGCTACTACAATCAGGAGCAGGACTCGAAGTTCACGGTTTTTGACGTGTCTAATCCATGGGGGGCGACTCGCGTCTGGGAAACCGACCAGATCAAGCAGATCGACGATATGACTGAGCTGAACGGTTATCTCTATGTTGCGCGAGGTTTTAACGACGGGAATGGGATATCCGATTTCAATCAAGGGGTGGCAATACTCGATATTTCAAACCCAGGAGAACCTGAACTATTATCAATTTATGAAAATCCTGACACGCAAGATCTTTCCGCCATTGAGTCGGCGGGTGAGAATCTCTATACGTTATCCTACAACTACTCTCAGTTTAAAGTGTGGGATGCGGCAGAAGACGGCTCAACAAGAACGATATATACTTCAACGAATTATGGTGACATCAAGGATATCGATGTAAGCGGTGAATACGTTTATGTGACCTATGACGGTTGGGACGGAGTCGGAATTGGAATTTATAGCATGTTCTTCCCCGATAGTCCAATCTTTCTCGATTACATTTCGATTATGCCGAGCGCCGGATCGCCCCGTACCACGATATCCGGCAGCCTGCTGATGACGGTAGGTCGAAGCGCGCCATTCGACGAGGGAGGGATTCGACTATATTCCCTCGAAGTACCGGATCACCCCCAACTCATCTACAGCGAAGGCGGCGGCATCTATGAAGCCTCAATACTGGGCGATTACGCCTATGTAGCCCGAGGTAGAGACGGACTTCAGATTCTCGATTTATCAGATCCCGCCCATCCTGTTGAAACGGCGTCCATCGCGGGATACTACCATAGGATCAAGGCGTCAGGGGATTTTCTGTTCGCGACGGGCGATACGGCGTGGTCAATCCGTATCAGCGATCCTGAGCATCCTCGAAGAATCGGCTGGTTTCTTCCGGGGGATTACTTTTTGTCGAACGGGTTTGATATTATTGACGGTGCTCTGTATTACGGAAGTGGGGAGATCATCCGGCGGTCGCTTAGCAGTGCGAACTGCAACGTCGTCGCTCGATATCCGACGCTCTGGACAGGCAATTCCGTCAGGTTTAAGCTCATAGGAGACAGCCTGCTTGCTAGGTTCAATGGCAATCAAGGCCTGGAGGTGTACGACATTTCGGGGAACCCGGACGACCATGACACGTTGATGCTTACGCGGGTACTATCCATCAGATTGGAGTAGTCTTGCCGAGATGGATTTCGCTAATCCTTGCGTTTTTGCCGCGGGAGCGGCACATGTAGACGTATTCGATCTAAGGCCGCTCTTCGGGGATACACTTGAAAACAGAAGCGGATTTGAGCCAACACGCCCCGATTTCTTCTCGCTCGCTTCTCCCTATCCGAATCCGTTCAACTCGACGACAAGGATTGGGTTCACGGTAGGGGCGCAAGGCCTTGCGCCCCTACGGCTGTGCGTGTTCGATCCGTTAGGGAGAAGGGTGGCGGAATTGTGGAATGGACACCCCCCCTTAGTCCCCCCCGCAAGCGGTGGGGGAAAATACTCGGTGGTATGGGATGCGGCGGGAGTCCCGGCGGGGGAATATCTGATCCGGTTGCAGGCGGGGGAAGAAACGGAAGTGGCAAGGGTGCAGGTGGTCAGGTAGGGGAAAGAAGAAAGAAGAAAGAAGAAAAAGGGAAGGAATTTGGAATGAGGCGGGAACCGAGATTCTTCACCTATCGCCGGTAGAATCTGCGAGTAAGCAAAGGATAGAAAGGCGATAGGTTCAGAATGACAGATACTAACGCCTAAAGCCCATAGCCTAAGGCCTAAAGCCTGAAAGACATAGATTCTGGAACAACAACTTGAACTGATGGCGGAAGCGCTGCCGCTCTGGAGCGGGATACCGTTCGCGGGGATACTGCTGTCGATAGCGCTGACGCCGCTGTTAGCGCCGCATTTCTGGCATCATCACTATAAGAAGGTCTCCGTCGCCTGGGCGGCGATCCTTGCTGCGCCGTTCATCTTTGCCTACAAGGGATTGGCGCTGTTCATGATCGGTGAGGTGATGTTGCTGGACTATATCCCGTTCATCATTCTGCTGTGGGGGCTCTATACCGTTTCGGGTGGGATTCTGTTCCGCGGATCGCTGGTCGGGACGCCGAAACTGAATCTGACGATATTGGCGGTGGGAACGGTGATCGCGTCGGTGATGGGGACGACGGGGGCGTCGATGCTGTTGATTCGACCGTTGCTGAAGGCGAACGCGGCTCGGAAGAACAAAGCGCATATTTTCATATTCTTTATATTCTTAGTCTCCAACATCGGGGGGATACTGACGCCGTTAGGAGATCCACCGCTATTTTTGGGCTTTCTTCACGGCGTGCCGTTTTTCTGGACGTTGAAGCTGCTGCCGGAATTCCTGATGGTTTCGGGAATCGTTTTAGGACTGTTTTTCATTTTTGATACGGTGCTTTATAGAAAAGAGGGAAACCATATCGCAGTCGCGCCAATGGGAAAAGAGAGGCGCAAGTCGCGGTTACAGGGGACGCAAAACTTCGTCTATCTCGGCGGTATTCTGGTCGCGGTGTTGATTTCAGGAACGTGGAAAGCCGGCGACTTCAGCTTGTTCGGCATCCATATGAGCTATCAGAATCTGATTCGGGACTTCGGGATCATTGCGATGGGATTGCTTTCGCTCTGGACGACGAATCGGAAATATCGGGAGCAGAACGGCTTCACCTGGGAAGCGATCAAGGAAGTCGGCTGGTTGTTCCTGGGGATTTTCGTCACTATAATACCGGTGTTGATGATTCTGCGAGTGGGGACTCATGGTCATTTCGGATTTTTCATCAGCAAGGTGACGGAGCCGTGGCACTATTTCTGGATGTCGGGGGGGCTGTCGAGCTTTCTCGATAACGCGCCGACTTATTTGACGTTCTTCAACCTCGCGCTCGGACGGGCGGGGATCAGCGAGGCTCAAGCGGCGGAGATCTTACGAGGAGCGCTTGATCACCCGGAAGCGGCGAGGTTTATCGCGTTCCTGAAGGCGGTGTCGTGCGGGGCGGTGTTTATGGGAGCGAATACTTACATCGGCAACGCACCGAATTTTATGGTGCGGTCGATTGCTGAAGAGAACGGCGTGAAGATGCCGAGCTTCTTTGGATATATGCTCTGGTCGGGATTGATTTTGATACCGGTGTTTTTGGTTGTGACGTTGGTGTTTTTTAGTTGAGAGTTGAGAGTTTCAGGAGGATGGGCGTCCCTGCCCGTCTAACACTCCCATCAGCAGACCAGATGGACGGGCAAGGACGCCCATCCTCCTAAGATGTAAGAGGCAATCCCCCTACCCCCCCTTCACATAGAAGGGGGGGAGTGATGGCACGGTGGTTGCGCGGGAACGGGCGGGGCTGAAAAGTGCGGGGATTGACGCAGGGAGGTAGGCTTTAGGCTTTGGGCTTTGGGCGGAAGGGGTTGGGGGCGACGAAGAATTGAAGGTTGAAGAGGATTATTATCCGGGAGGAAGTTTGGTGGGCAAACGACTCATACTCCTGTTGGCGGGAGCGCTCATTTTGAGCGGCGTTTCTCGCGGAAGTCCAGTATTGACAGGCGAGTTCCGGTCGGATTATTACATGTATCAGGACGCGTTGGAACAGGATCGCTTCATTTTCAACCAAACCCTGCACGGACGGCTGGCGCCCAAGTCATGGAACGGTTGGAATGTCAACTTCCTCGGCGAACTGCGCGACGCGAACAATCCGGTCGAAGGGATTGACGAGGGGCGGCTCTTAGGACTGTCGCTTGCGGGAAAGATAGGACCGGCGGCGCTGATGATGGGTCGGATCACTCCCCATACGCCGGGCCCTTCGATGCTGGACGGTCTCGAAGCATCGTATCCTTTTGGCGGCGTCAAATTGACCGTTGCCGGAGGGCAGGAAGTTTATTCCCTTCGTCGGATTTCTACCTCAGAACTTCCTGAACGCTATCGCGTTGGCGGCGTCGTCGAGGGGACGATTATGGGAAAGATGAAGTGGCAGGTCGATCATGCCACCCGACTGCTTTCGAGCGAGGTGGACGACCAGACCACGGGGATCGCGCTGCGCTGCCGTCGCTTCGCCAAGTTTGGCTGGGACGCCCGACTGAACTACGATATGAAGGCTTCGACGCCGCGTGAAATGGCGTTCGGTGTAAGGTTGACTCCATTTTCCAATCTGCGCGTCGATCTGCGTTACTCGGTACGGGCGATTCGGATCTATCAGGAGTCGTTCCTCAGCCAGTTCACCCTGGAACCGACGAAACTTGCGTTGGTCAAGGCGAGGTATCATCTCCAGTCACAGGGTCTTTGGATCGGACTTGGATATACCCGACGCCTGCGGGAGGAAGGCGATCTGGACCGCGTTTCTGCCTCAGTGTCGAGCGATCATGGCGAACTTGGGCTGCGCTATCAGGCCGGGACCGATCTGAATAATATTGGCGGATGGGTAGAGGCGAATGGTAAGCTTGCAACGCATCTCGACTGGGCAGTGAGTGTTGATTTTGACCAGTGGGACTCGGCATGGGATGCTGAGACGGTTGAAGCGTGGGCGAACAGCGCGACGTTGAGTTATGAACTTTCCCCGGTCGCCTTGGTCGAAGGACGGCTCGAACATTATCGTGATGAAGTTGTGAATTCCGATATTCGCGGACTCATCACATTCAAAATACGGTATGGAATATGAGAAAAGCGTTTTTACTTCCCGTACTGGCCCTTGCTATAGCGTTGGCGGCAAGCTCATCTTCCACGTCTCCGAAGGAAACTGGGCGGCTGAAATTCCCGCATAAATATCACGTTCAGGAAGTCGGAGCAGAGTGCGCGACCTGTCACAAGGGAGTGGAGGCTGCGACGGACAGCAAGACGAGCTTCATTCCGGGGATGGACGTCTGCGCGCAATGCCATGACGTCGAAGCGGAGTCGGGCTGTGTGATGTGCCATACCGATCCCAACAATATTGTCGCGTTTCCCCGTCCCGGCAAGGGGTATGAAGCGTTTTCGCATAAGCAGCATTCAGGCAAGCTTGAATGCAAGACCTGCCATACTGTTCAAGCGGGACTGACCGACGCCGGGGCGACGTTCCCGGATATGAAGAGCTGCACAGCGTGCCATGCTGCAAAGAAAGTGGCGCCAGCTTGCGCGCAGTGCCATGCGCTGGGAATACCCACCGAACCGACTACTCACAAGGTGGACTGGAAAGCCGGACATGCGCTCGACTCGCGCTTTGATACGGATGAATGCGCGATGTGCCACGCAGCTCCGGGAGCTTCATCGACTTGCGAGAAGTGTCACGCCGGAGCTTCTTTCGGGACGCCGCACCCGCGCAACTTCGTCCATAGCACGGCTTATAATCGCGGCGGAGGACTGGCGGACTGTCAGGCGTGCCATGAACCGGAATCGTTCTGCGCCTCTTGCCATCAGGCGAAGCAGGTGCTGCCGTCCGACCATAGCCGCACCGGCTGGGCGACGCCGAAACCATCTACCGGCGGGATGCACGCGAAGAAGGGCGAGATGGACCTTGAGAGCTGCATCATCTGCCACGCTTCGATGACTCAACAACCGACTTGCTTCAGCGCGGGGTGCCACCAATGAAAAGGGAAAGAAGAAAGAAGAAAGAAGAAATTCGGAGCGGCGCGAAGTTGATCACATTTTTGATGATCGGCGCTGTTGCGACTTGGATTTCTGTCGGGTGCGCGGAAAAGGGTTCGGAACCGACAAGGACAACTCACCCGATCGGCTGGACTGATACGGCTTCAGTTGATTTTCACGGGAAGTATCTTGCTGCGAGAGGCGTCGTTGCGGGAGTCGCGAACTGTCGGGCGTGTCACGGAGTGGATTCTTCTGTGGCGTTGACGGGAGTATCGTGCTACGGCTGCCACAACCAATTTCCTCATCCGTCGGGCTGGAGCGGATCGGGGACGGCGAATCTCCATCAGGTCGCTCTTCAGCAGGCAAACTGGGATATGACAAGCTGCAAGACTTGTCACGGAGCCGACTACGCCACGCCGAAGATGAAGGCTGATAGTTCGCTGGTCTCGTGCAACACCTGTCACCATGCCAAGGGCGGACCTCAGAATTGTCGGCTCTGTCATGGAAGCCCAACTTCCGCGGCGCCTCCAGCAGACCTCTTAGGCGGGACATCCTCCGATCTGATGACGGTCGGGGCGCATCAAGCGCATCTCAATGGTCGAAAAGTCTCCAAGGGGATCAACTGTCGGGAATGTCATGCGGCGATGAACGGTTTCAGCGATCCAAAGCATATCGACACTTCGTCAGTCGGGATTGCCGAGGTGACGTTCGGAGCGCTGGCGACAGACTCAGGACGGATAGCTCCGGTATGGGACAGGAATAACGGGAGCTGCTCGTCGGTCTATTGCCACGGATCGTTCGACGGCGGCAACGACAGCCTCGTGGTCTATTGGACGCGGGGTCAGGCTGAGGCGGACTGTGGTACTTGCCACAGTTTCCCACCGCCTGCGCCGCACGTTCAGACCGGATCTTGCACGAGCTGTCATATCTACAATATCACGACGCATCATATCAATGGCGTGGTGGATATGAAATAGAGGATGGATGGAAATGTTGGGAAACAGCCGCTCCTCGGGATGGGGAGCGGCTGTTTATTTTGCGGGGAGACGTATTATGTGGGGAAGTTGAGAGTTGAGAGTTTGGCACCAAGATACGCCAGTAGAAAACTCAAAATACAGAGTTCTTAATCGGTAGGACGGGGCTCCGTACCCGTCCGTTTGACTGTTTCGTGCACAGGTGGACGGGTACGGAGCCCCGTCCTACCGATCCGCGAAGTTTTCAACGGACTCAATATACGCCCACAGGAGCACGCGGAATAGTAGAAGGGGATGAAGGCGGACTTGAATCTTGGCGGGAACGCCATATAGGGAAAGATTACTTCGCCTTTCGCCCGGCGCAAGTTATTTGTTATGGCATAGTATGGGCGAAAGGCTCGCAATGACGCAACTTTCACGACAAATCGGGGTTTGGAACTTGGCGGGAACGCCATATTGGGAGAGATTCTTCGCCTCGTCGCCGAGTGGGAGTCGGCAAGTGGGATGAGGGTCAACGGCGACGGGCTCAGAATGACAGGGAGGGCGAAAGGCATAAAGACGCATAAGGAACAAAGAGATTCATACAAATAGATTGATAAACAGCGCTTCGCCGTACCTCTTACAGCATGCGCACAACCCGGTGGACTGGTTTCCGTGGGGGGAAGAGGCGTTTGCCAAGGCTCGCGCAGATGGGAGGCCGATTTTTCTCTCGATAGGCTACTCGGCTTGCCATTGGTGCCATGTGATGGAGCGGGAGTCGTTCGAAGATCCGACCGTGGCGGCCTATCTGAACGAGCATTTCGTCGCGATTAAGGTTGACCGGGAAGAGCGTCCCGACGTTGACGAAATCTATATGACCGCCGTACAACTGACGACTGGATCGGGTGGGTGGCCGCTGTCGATCTTCCTGACGCCCGACTTGAAGCCGTTTTATGGTGGAACTTATTTTCCTCCGGAAGATCGGTGGGGGAAGCCGGCATTCGGAAGGCTGCTTGAGATGATCGCCGACGCTTTTATCCATCGCAAAGACGAAGTTGAGCGGATCGCGGGGCAGCTTACCAAAGGGCTCGCCAAGTACGAAGGAGCTGCGAATCCGGGAGAAGTCACAATGGCTCAGGTGGAGCGGGCGGCGAAGCTTGTCGCGATGGGAAACGATCCCTACCTCGGAGGATTCGGACCGGCGCCTAAGTTTCCACCGACCGGTCAGTGCGATTTGCTGCTGCGCGAGTGGAGGCGAACAGGCAACCGAGAATATCTCGCGATGGTGGAGAAGACGCTGGGGCGGATGGCGGCGGGTGGGATCAACGACCAGCTTGCAGGAGGATTCGCTCGTTACTCTACTGATGCAGAGTGGTTGATTCCTCATTTCGAGAAGATGCTCTATGATAACGCTCTGTTGGCGGTGAACTATCTCGATCTATTTCTTGCCACGGGGAACCGGGAGTGGGCGGATGTGGCTCGCCGGACGCTGGATTGGGCATTGGAAGAGATGAATGACGCCGGGGGAGCGTTTCATTCGTCGCTCGACGCCGATTCTGAAGGGGAAGAGGGGAAGTACTACGTCTGGACGGTGGAGGAGATCAAGGCGGTACTCGGGGAAAAGGAGGGCGCGGAGTTCTGTGAGATTTACGGGGTTGAGGAAGGCGGAAATTTCGACGGGGGGAGGACGGTGCTGCATCGGGCGGGGCAAAAGCCGACAATAGAAACAGCGTCTTGGAGGGCGGACATTCCTGTTCGCCCTGATTCTGATGCTAATATGACGTTAGGGCGGACAGGAATGTCCGCCCTCCAAGAGGATAGAGTTGAGGGGTTTAGGGAACGGCTGTTAGAAGCGCGTCGGAAGAGAGTACCGCCGGGGAAAGACGATAAGATCCTCACAGATTGGAATGCTCTGATGATTGCCGTACTGGCGAGAGGGTACAGAGTCTTAGGCGCGGCGCGCTATCTTGAAGCTGCGGAGAGCGCGGTGAAATTCATCAGGGAGACAATGCAGCGTGAAGGAAGGCTGCTGCATAGCTGGCGAGGAGGAGTTCCCGGTGCAGAAGGGCTGTTAGATGACTATGCTTACCTGATTGCCGGATTGATAGAATTGTATCAGGCGGACTTCGACGCCGCGCATCTCGAATGGGCGCAAGAATTGGCCGACGCCTTGATCGAACGGTATTTTGACAACGATGCAGGCGGCTTCTTCATGACTTCGGCTGGCGCGACCGATCTGGTCATCCGACCGAAAGTGTTGCGCGACGGAGCGACGCCATCGGGCAATGGCATTGCGGCTAAGGCGCTGATCGAGCTTTGGCTGCTGACCGACAGGGACGACCTTCGAAATGCGGCTGAGAAGACAATCAGGGCTTTCTCAAAAGGATTGAACGAACACCCTACGATGTTTCTTCGACCGGCGATTGCGGCTGCGACATTCTTAGATTTACCAGCGACAGTTGCGATATCGGGACGATCTTCCGATCCGCTGGCGCCTGACTTGCTGTCTATTATTAATAGAGGCTACTATCCTGGGCTATTAGTCGCTTGTGGGGGCGACGAAAGCGCTGTGCTGTTTCGCGACAAACCAACGCTGAACGGGCGTCCTGCCGCCTATCTGTGCAAGAACTTCACTTGTTTGCCCCCCATAACTGATCCCGAAGAACTGCGTCGCGAACTGACGGCGCTATATTTACCTGTAGATTGAACGGAAATTTGATGAGTTTTCGCGCTCCCGGTCGTGCAATATTTGCGCTTGGTGTTGTAATCTTCGTCGCTTCATCGGCATTGGCCGTGATGCGCGACTCGGTGAAGCTACCAGCGGAGCCGCCCGCAGGCGCTTTGAATCTGTTGGGAAGACCGGATTTTAGGGAACAACCCCCCCCTACCCCCCCCTTCAATAGAAGGGGGGGAATGACTGGCTCCGCTTTCAATGGAAGCGGGGGAAATAGTGGCTTGCCGGAAGGCTGGCAGATTGCGCAATACGACAAAAGTGGTGCGTGGGCGATAGCCGTCGGCGCTCCGTGGGATGTGGGAGTCAAGGCGAGCGAAGACGCCGATTATGCGAGCGCGGCGCTGGATCTGGCAGGCAAATTTGCGGTCGAACTGGGAATGACGGATGCGACTTTTTCTGTTGAGACTATCAATCGCCCCAAGAAAATGACCGTTGTCGCGGTGCGCCCGGAGTATGACGGCGCTCGGGTGTACGGTTCGCTCGCGGTATTTACGTTCAATCAGGACGGGAAACTGATCTCCTGTAAAGCAACGGGATTCGGTTCCGTACGTCAAGGAAGTTTCAAGATTGGCGTAAAAAGCGCGACGGAACAGGCGCTTAGCGCATTTGAGGCTGAAGATAAGCTCTCTGTCAAGTCTGTTGAACCGCGTTGGCTGCCGGAAATAGGCGCGAACGGGACAACGCTCAGGGCGGTGTATGAGGCGACGCTCACCTCGGCTAACGCGGAGCTACGTCCGGCGGTCTTTGTTGATGCGGAAACAGGCGCGATAGCCGCGGCAGAGAATCGGGTCGTCTATGACGATCTGTCGGGCGACACGCGAGGGAATGTCCATCCGAATTACGCTCGCGATGATGAAGAAGAGCAAGACTATCCGTTTGAATGGGTGAGTCTGCGCGGGGGCGCTCAGATTTTCAGCGACGATGAGGGAAATTTCACCTTCAACGTCAACGCCGGAGCGACGCCATTCCGGCTGAACAGCGAACTGCGTGGGCGGTGGGTTGACGTCAATTATGAAGACGGGCCTGACGCGAATCTGGAAATACGGATCGAGCGTATCCAGAATGTTTCGTTTTTCTGGAACGAGGAAAATTCCCGCCCGGATGAGCGGATGCTGTTCGTGCATGTGAACGGGATTCATGAATACTTCAAATGGGTTGATCCGAACTTCGACGGAATGGACTGGGCGCTTCCGGCGACCTGCGGTCACGGCGACAACTACGACAACGCGTTCTGGAACGGCGAAGGGATCTACTTCGGCGAAGGCGCTCAGATGGATAATTTTGCGCTCTACACCGACATCATTCAGCACGAATATACGCACGGCGTCACGAGCCAGATCTACCGGTGGGATCAGCTTCCTTATACGGGCGAGTCAGGCGCGCTGAACGAAGCGTGGTCCGATTACTTTCCCTGCTCGAAATCGAACGAACCTTACATGGGGGAAGGCGGACTGGTGGATATGGGGGGATTCATCCGGCTCATCGACAACGATCTTGTCTATCCGAGGGATTGGTTTGGCGAGGTTCATTACGACAGCCGGATGATCTCAGCGGCGATGTGGCATTCGCGCGAAGTTCTCGGGAAGGAAGTTACCGATCCACTGTTCCACACCGCCAAGTATCAGCTCGGCAATAATTTCCTCTCCTATTTTGTCGATGTGATGGAGACCGATGACGATGATGGAGACGTCAGCAACGGGACGCCTCACGACAACGTCCTCTATGAGCAGTTCGGCAGACACGGGATTGGGCCGGGCCTGCGTCCGAAACTGGTCATCCAGCCTCAACTGATCGAAGATGACGACGAGAGGGGCGCTTCCGGCGACGAGAATTACCAGTTTGAACCGGGCGAGACGATCCGTATCGAGGTGAATGTCGAACGACTGGGAGTGCTGTTTCCACCGCCGGCTGAGGACGTTCAGGTAAGAATGACCACGGAAAATCCGCATGTAGAGTTGGTTCGCGACGTAGCTCGATATGGAGATCTGCATGCGGGTGAAAGAGTCGCCAATCAGGAGCCATTTCTCATTCGGGTGCGCGACGATGCGGCGCTAAGCTTCGCCACGCTCTATCTTACGGCATCAGCGGTAGGCGAACCGAATCTGGCGCGTGATACGATTCGCATACCGATAGGGCGGACGCAAGTGTTGGTGGTGCAGGATGGCCGGGATCGGATAGACCGGATGGATTGGTACCGGACAGCGCTCGACCAGAACGAAGTCGTTTATTCCGAATATGAGATGTATTCAACGCCGCTCAATTTTGCGTGGCGGCTGGCTCAGTTCCGAACAGTGATCTGGTTTACGGGAGATACGAAGAGCGAATTTCTCGATCGCGATAACCTGACGCTAATCAGGCAGTTTATGGATCGGGGTGGGAATCTGCTTCTGACGGGTCAGTACATCGGGCGGGAAATCGACGCGGCGTTCCTCGAAGATTATTTCGGGTGCAGAGTCTTGCAAGACTCGATCACTCAGTACATTATGGAAGGCGTCGAGGGCGATCCGGTCGGGCGGGGAATGAACATATTGCTGCTCGGGGCGGGAGGCGCGATGAACCAGCGTCATCCGGCGACGGTTGAAGCGACCAACGGGGTGGAGATCTTTCACTATCCGCGCTTGCCGAACCGTCCTGCGGGCGGAGTGCGATACGAAATACCTTCGACTGGCGCGAAAACGATCTTCCTCGGGTTTGGCTTGGAGGGAGTCAGCGGACACGGTGGAACAAATACTCGAGCGGATGTGATCGACGCCGCGATGCAGTGGTTCGGCGAACCGACCGGAGTTAAGAAAGATTCTGGATTGCGGATTTCGGATTTTGGATTGGATGGGGCGTATCCGAATCCATTCAACTCGACGACGACGATTCGCTATACTCTGCCGGTTGCAGGAGAAGCTTCGCTGCGAATCTTCGACCTGTCGGGACGGGAAGTCGCGACGTTGGTGGAGAAACGGGCTCAGCAATCCCCGCCTTCGCGAGGAGGCCCCTACGCGGTGACATGGGATGCGGGGAATATGCCGGCGGGGGTGTACGTGGTAAGGCTCGAAGGGGCGGGGAAGGCGGAGGCGAAGAAGGTGGTGCTGGTGAGGTAGGAAATTTGAGATTTGAGATTTGAGATTTGAGATTTGGAATGCTGAACAGACGGCGGACAGAAAGAATTGAGAAAACAAAGCCCTTCTCTTGCGGAAAGAGGAGGGCTTTGGTATTTTGAGGATATGAAGCAAATTCAATACATACTGGTCGCCTGCATCCTTTGTGTGTCGGTCGGGCATGCTCAACCCGATACTCTCTGGACGAGCGTGATTCGAAATGCCGGATTGGGGTCTGTTATTCGCACCTCCGATCTTGGATACGCGATATCCGGTTGTTGTTATCCCGGAGCGCCGCGAAGGGATACAGATCAACAAGTCGTAAAAACCGATTCGCTTGGCCGTGAAGAATGGCGCAACCATTATAGCGTAACCCCACCAGATAGTTTTCAAGCAAATGAAGACGCCTACACTCTCCAACAGCTTTCCAATGGTGGTTTTTTTCTGGGCGGAAGCGGTCCGGGAGGTGCAGGCGCAATGATTGTTCGCACCGATTCTGTTGGAAATCAGATCTGGGCAACATCATGGGAATGGAATGAATTCACCAATTTCCATGCTTCAGCTCTTGCCGACGATGATCATGTGGTAGTCATAGATGATTGGAGTGCAATCGAATTTGATGTGGACGGCGGCATAGTTTGGCAGCAGAGATGCGCTCTGACCCAGAGGGACTTGCTGACTCGTATTGCGAGAACGCGAGACGGCGGCTATATCGCCACGGGCGTAACTTACGGGCTTGGGAATGGTTCCGGGGAGTTCTTCGCAGCAAAGATAGATCAGAACGGAGAGGTCGAATGGCGCAACGCCTATGGGACGGACGAATATTATGAAATAGCGTATGGAGTTGCGCAGACACAGGATGGCGGATATTGTTTTGTTGGGCATTCAGAACAAAATAGAACCCCTCATGGCATGGTTGTGCGAACCGATTCAGAGGGCGCCGAAATCTGGCGTCATAGTTACAATGATGGCGATCAATTAGGGCAATTCAAGCGGGTGGTAGGATTGTCAGACGGTGGAATTGCATTGGCAAGTGCTAGTGTACAGCAATTTCAGTATGGATCCTTCGTATTAGACAGGCTTGATAAAGATGGCGAGTTTTTGTGGGAGGTTAGGTATATAGTGGGTGAAGCTCCTGCGGCGGTAAAATCCTTGTTGTTAATGGAAGATGGCGGATACACGATTGCCGGCCCGGGTGGGGGCGGCGTCTGGTTGGTTCGGACCGAACGCGACCCGTCTCTGCCAGCGGATGTGGTGTTGCTCGATCCTGCCTTCCCTTCACTCATTGCACTTGAGGCTCCCTACCCTAACCCATTCAACGCACAAGTAACGATTGGCTTTGAACTGCCTGCCCCAAACCAAGTGACGCTTAAGGTGTTCGACGAACAGTACCGCGAAGTTGCGACATTGATGGATGGTGAAATCGCGGCTGGTTACCATCAGATTGTCTGGAATGCCTTCAATTCACCTTCAGGTCTCTATTTTGCCCGAATTGAATCAGGCGAAACGAGTCGAACGGTGAAACTTTTATTGAGTAGATAATGTCCATTTCGGGACAATCGATATGGCGCGTATGGGCGAACTCTGTTCGCCCATACGCGTTCTCATTCCTCTTGACTCTGACAGTCGTGGGACAGCTTCAAGCCCAACCCGACACGCTCTGGACGCGGCTGTATGAATGCGGGCCGGGCCGGGACTGGCTGCGGCGGGTGATCCGCACATACGACGGCGGATATGTGCTATTTGGGCAGTACGGTATGACCGATTCGACTGGCGGCGAAGATTTTTTCCTCATCAAACTTGACCCCGAAGGCGAAGCTGAATGGTCGAGGCAGTATCATTGGGGAAGACATAACCAACCTAAGTCTGTGGTTCAGACCTCTGATCATGGGTATGTGATGGTCGGTGGAGTAGCAGGCGGTGGTATCACATCATCTGATTGGTGTGTAAAGGTAGATTCGATCGGAGAAGTTGTGTGGGAAAACGATTATGGTGAAAACTCTTTATTACTATATGATGTAATAGAGAGTCACGATGGGAATTTGGTAATGGTTGGCTTCGTATCTGGTGATGGATATGTCGCAAAAGTTAACGCTAATGGTGATCTCCTTTGGGACAACTATTTTGGAGGTGGTAGTTTTGATGACTTTCAACGGTTAATAAAGACTTCCGATGAAGGGTATCTATTAATCGGTGAAGCCGACTCTTTCGGGAATTCACGCCAAGGCTATCTTGTGAAGATAGACTCATTGGGTCAGGAAGAATGGAGCCGGAATTACGGCAGCGAACTTATTGACTATTTCAATGTAGCAGTGGAACTTCAGAATGGGGACTTCGTAATCGGTGGAGGTAGAGACGGCCGAACTGCATGGGTTCTAAAAATCGATTCACAAGGCGAGGAGATATGGTCTCGAACATACTATGAATCTCAAGGTCACGGCGTCAGTGACCTGATTCAATCGCCGGACGGCGGTTTTCTTCTGGTGGGTACCGATCGCGAGGAGATACGAGAGCATGAGTATGGAGCGTATAAAATAGACGCTGACGGGAACCTATTGTGGCAGCTTGACGTGGGTGAAACATCGCGTGGCAGTTTCTCTTCTGCGGTTCTAACCGATGACGGAGGCTATTTTATTGCTGGAGCTCAGTATCCCTATCAACTTGAACTTGGTCGTTTCATTGAGTTCTGGGTGGTCTGCACAGCTCCTGACACGGCTTATAACGGCGTTGTTCTTCTCGATCCCGCCTTCCCGTCACTCATTGCACTTGAGGCACCCTACCCCAATCCGTTCAACTCCTCGACGTCGATCCGTTTCTCGACAGGTTTGGAAACCGGTTCTGCCAGACTCGCGGTGTATGGGGTGGACGGGAAGTTGGTGCAGGAATTGGAAAAGGGAAAATGGAAAAGGGAAAATGGGAACGTGAGGAGCGCTACGTGGGATGCGTGTGGGGTCGGGGCGGGGGTGTATATGGTGAGACTCGAAGGGGCGGGGAAGGCGGAGGCGAAGAAAGTTGTGCTGGTGAGGTAGCGGAATTTGAGATTTGAAATTTGAGATTTGAGATTTGGAATACGGAATAAGCGGTTTGTCTGCTATAAAATGACGGGTGTTTTGATGATAAAACTCTGACGGAGTCTGATTATCGCTCGACAATATGTTGCAATATATGGTAATACAATGTGTTATGATTTGATTGTGGTTGCGAAGGTGAGTTTGCATGCTGATGTTGAGGAAGGCGGGCGAGGTTGAAACCGGCGATTTAAAGGGAAGCGGGGGCAATTCGAATGGAAGAGTTACGTGCATAGGTGTAATCAAGGTGGGCGCTGCACTTGACAAACGGCTCTTGAGGTGTTACTATAAGAGACCAATTCTTGCAATCATCAAATCCTAAGCACAACGAATTTTGGAGTGGGAATATGAAGCGGTTGGGTTTCCTGTCGATGGCGCTGGTCGCCGGGTTGGCCTGCGGGATCGTTTTTTCGGCCTGTTCAAAGCCGGCCGACGATGAAATCCAGGCCGCCGAAGATATGATCAAGAAAGCCGAAGAAGCAGGCGCGTTGAATTCATCGCCGCGTCTGTTCGAAAAGGCCAAGGATCTGCTCGCTGAAGCAAAGCGACTGAACGAACAAAGCTCATACTCAGACGCTCGCAAAAAGGCGGAATTCGCCCTGATGCGCGCTGAACAAGCGAAGAACAACGCTGAAAAGCTTGGCGGAAAGGCTGCTCCCCAAAGAGGCTCCGTGCGCTCGGAAGGTTCAGAGTAGCATCTGAGTTTGGTCGAAGTTAAAAACGCAAACGGGAGGATGAGTTTCATCCTCCCGTTTGCGTTTTGGCTTATAGGAGTTAGTACCTTACGAAGGCAACGAAATATGCGCGGCTAAGAAATCTAATCGCATCCGCGTAGGATAAGCGTCCCCGCTTGTCCACTATGTGTCAGTCAATAATTCACTGGGTAACCCGCACAGCTCTTACGATCTAATCTGAACTGACTCCCTAATAGCTGTGCGGGCTACACAATCGCTAAGCGATGCGAAAACACTTTCAAGCCGCGTATAATCAGTGAACGCTGGATAATTGCTGAATAATCAGTGCAATCTGATTGCGTTCGGAAGAGTCGCCTTTGAAGCGATTGAGCGTCACTTTTGCTTTGACGGTTGCGCCCGAACAATGCTTAATATCCGTCTCAAAGCAGACAAGCCCGCTCCGATCTACTCCCTCGATCTGTCTGGCTAATTCGGTTGTTCTGACGAAGATCTCATCGGCGAGTTTGCCGAGCAGTTCGCCGCGCGGATATCCGAGCATCTCGATAGACGCCTGATTGCATTTCAGGACGTGACGGTCGGCTCGGAGTAAAAGGAACGGCTCGGGCAGTGAAGCGAGAATCTGATCCTGCTGCGCTTTAAGTTCGCCCATCATGTGGTAATACTTGCGCAGGTCGGAGTTCTTTTCTTCAAGCTCGAGGTTGCGCTTTTCCAATTCTGCCAGCAACGCTCCCTTGGAGACCGCTAATTCATGGAGTTCAAGCGCTTGATCCACGGTCGAGCGAAGCAGGCCCATATGAACCGGTTTGGACAGGTAGCGATAGACCTCTCCGCGGTTAATGGACTCGAGGAGAACTTCCTCGGAAGTGTGCGCAGTAAGCAGGATTCGCGTCATGGTTGGATGTGTGATGCGGGTGCGTTCAAAGAAGTCGATGCCTGAAAGATCTGGAAGCCGGTAATCCACCACAGCGACCTGAAACGGGATCTGTTCGATGAGACGAAGACCAGATTCAGCGTCCATCGCAGTAGTTACATTAAACCCGTCTTGTGAGAACAACACTGCCATCAGCCTTCGGAAGACGGGATCATCGTCAATAATTAAAATAGCGGGTGCAGGTTTCTTAGAAAGATCATGCATTGTATAGCCGCGTTATTTGGGAGAAAAGCCCCGAGCGGGCGGCGGACGAAATAATCAGTTAACATACTTCAGCCAATCCTTTAGTTCAACTCCTATTGTTTATGAAGGGCGGGCATTTCTGATCACCCGAGTATGTTGAAAAGTTCTCTAGCTCGGTAGAATGGGGCTCCGCACCCGTTCACCTAAGCACAAATGGATCGAATGAACGGGTACGGAGCCCCGTTCTACCGAGCACTTGGAGCGTTTTTGCTGAGTGATTCGTAGTACCGTTGGATGAGCCTGCGGTAGTCGGGTGAATATCCTTCTTGAAGCGCGCGCAGCAGGTCTCGGCGAAGGCGATCCTGTTCGGTCTCAAGCCTTAATGGACCAGGCGATTTCCGCGAAAGCTCCGCGCCAGTCTTGCTTTCGCGTTTCTTAGAGAATTCCTCCTCTCGCGCCGAGCGTGTGGCGTCGAGTAAGCGGCTGACGATCTGCTGCTGAAGTCGTCGGGTTCGGTCGGTGACGGATTTATCCTCAAAATCCTTTGCGACGTCTCCCATCTGGTCGGCTATAGCGCCGAGATCTCCGAGCATTTCCTGGATGCTTGCCGCTTCCTCCGCCGCCTGTTCCATCTGCTGCTGAAGGGCGCGCTGCTGCGCCGCCATCTTCCCCATCGTATTAGCGTCCATCGGCGGGCCGTCCTTGCCGCCCTGCCCCGGCATCGGCATGGGCATAGACTGACCGTTCAAGCTTTGCTGAGCGGACGCCATCTCCGAGAGCTTCTTCATCATCTCTTCATAACCGCTCGATGACGACGAGTTTTCTAATTCGCCAAGGACGGCAAGTAGTTGCATCCCGGAGCGGTTGATCTCTCCGAGCGCCTGTTTTTGTGAAGTCGCAGCGGCTCGGGGGACGCGCTCGCTGAAAGACTCGATTGCGTTTTCCATCCCTTTTAGACCACGACCGAGCGAGGCGCCTAATTCAGGGGTAATGAAGAAAGATTCCTGAGAGAGCGCGATAGTCCTGTCTGCAACTCCGGCAAGGGCGTCGTATGCGCCCTGTTGTGCGCCTGCGAGGTCGCGGTAGCGAGGGGATTGTGCACCGATAGTAGCGCTCTCGCGGAGGATCTCTTCCTGATTTTCTGAAACGTAGAGGAGTTCTTCGACGAGCCGCCGGACTTTGTTGGCGAGATCGGCTTTCTTTTGCTGTTTCAGTTGTTCGGCCATTTTCTGAAGCGAAGATGAGAGCGAGGCTAAATCTCGAGCGTTCTCCTCACCCTGACTGGCGGCCTTCTGACTTTGGCCCTGTCGGGCGAGTTCGCCGGTGCGTCGCATATCGGAGGGGATCTGAAGCTCAGCCGTCGCTTTACCGAGGCTGTCCAAGTTTTCCGCGACCGTCTGCTCGCCCATATCTTCAGCCATCTTACCGGCGTCCTGCATCTCGCGTTCGAGAGCTTCCATTCCGGCGGCTTGAGTGTTCATCTCTTTGGGCGCTGATTGCTGATCGCCCGCCTTGAGTTTATCAAGCGCCTGTTCCTGAGCATGCAGCAACTCTTCGGCGCGTTTGGCGAGTTCATCGAGCTTTCGTTCGAGCTTCAGTTGCTGCAGGATGTTCATTGTTCGCTCGATGTTCTTTTGAAACTCGTCACGATCCAGATTGAAATCTTCGAGCGCCTGCCGCATCGCTTCGGGATCTTGTGAATCCATCGCCTGCTTCAGCTTATCCATCGCCGCTTTCAGTTCGGGCGTGGTAATTTCGGCGATGAGTTTCTGAAGTTCCTGATATTTCTGAAGGGTTTCCGGAGTGAGAAGGTTGTTCTTTTCAAGTTTGTTGACCAACTCGTCGAGCGTTTTGGAAAGCTGTTCGGCTTGTTCGGAGAGCTTTGCCTGCTGTTCGAGCGCTCCTTCAAGTTGCTTCTGTCGCTCCCAATTGACATTTGGATCGCGGCGCATCTCTTCGACCAACTTGGATACTTCTTCCTGCAGATCCTTGGCGGCGTCGAGCGCTTTTTCAGCGTCGATAGTCGCTTCATTCTCGGTCTGCTCGACGCCGGCGACGATCTCTTCGAAGGTTGGCAGCCTGACGAGACGGCGTTCGGATTCCGATTTTTTCGGGCCGCGAATATTGTCGTTATCCCATGCGGTCGCCCAATACTCAATCACGTCGCCCGGCATCAGGGCGAGTTCGCCCAGTTCCCAGAGGGTATCAAGCGCCAGTGAGCGTGCTCCGCGCGGAGGCTCGAGCGGCCAATGAAGCAGAATCGTGTCAGATTCAGTTTTGTGGAAGGTGATTTCCCAACGCGAAAGACCGAAGTCATCCTCCGCTTCGACGCGCAATGGGACTATTGCATCGTCGCCGAGCACGACGTCGCTGTCGGGGCTTGGAATGCGAACGGCGGGAACTTCGTCGCTAAGAATCCTGATGCGGTATTGCACCGGATCGCGGTCGGGATGACCATCGCGATCGGAGAGACGGATGACATATCGTCCGTCCTGCGAGATCGGAAATGAAACGTCCGCCTCGGAACCTGAGACTTCCATTATCAGACTGTCTGCTCGAGCCGTGTCGCCGGTTTCCGTGATCAGCAGCGCGGCGTTTTTCAACGTTTTTGAGGCGCGGATGTGCAGGGCTGCCGAAGAGCCGGGGAGAGCTTCGATATCGCCGACATTCTCGCGGCCAACTTGAACCGGAAGCCGTGTGTATGCTGGCGGCGTGAGCTTGTATTGTAGCTCGGTGACCTGAGGGCGCGCAACAATATCGAGCTGATAACTTCCCGCGGTGACTTTGCCT
>Ga0247841_10001295_pt1 | contig 57838 bp, 45 predicted proteins | sample LaCruzMarch2015__2_FD_192410 | JGI IMG/M metagenome (GOLD analysis project Ga0247841, IMG submission 192410) | Freshwater microbial communities from meromictic Lake La Cruz, Castile-La Mancha, Spain - LaCruzMarch2015_18m | ecosystem: Environmental > Aquatic > Freshwater > Lake | place: Spain... | reverse complement strand
ATTAAGTGTTCTTTTACATCAGAAACATCAGGTGAGATCATGGATATATAATGGTTAGAAAGATAAACTAACCAATTATACTCCATTTCTTAAAAAGCGAACACAATTGCAGCAATTATTACAAAAATGTCATCTATGATTAATGAAAAATAAGGTATTTTTTTTGTTTTAGGGTGATAGGTGAGTATACTTAGGATAGGCAATTTATCCCTATGTTGAAGCAATGGAACAAAAAAAACAGCTACTCATCAAAGTTCTTACAAAATTACAACCTTACTGGAATCTAGCGGAAGGGATAATTATTTTGCTGCATAAAAATACTTTGGAAATATCAGTGATAGATGATTTGATATTGTTGGTAGCTTGTGCGATTAAAAAGAATAAAAAAATAAAAAATAGTAATACATTTGTACAATCACTAGAGAAGATAAAAAAAATACAAGGAGAAGAGTCTTTGGGACAAGAGGATGTAGAGCATATTTTAGATTCCATAGAATAATGGTAGAAAATGTAGTAGAGAAAATAGATCAAGATAAGAGTAGGGATATATCTATTCAAGAGATACAAGATTTTCTAAAAGATAAAAAGATACAAGAAAAAGACCATAAAGATCTAGCTAATGAAATAAAAGATAATCTATCTCAGCCACTAGAAATTAGTCTAAAACAAGCATTAAAAGGTGCATATGATATGTGAGATAAGGATATAATAGCATTCGTTAGAAATAATACATTAGAAAGGTATCTTGGTTTGCCGATATTACCTAATCTAAACCAACCCATAACAAAAAATACACCATCAAGCACGCCTTATATAAAAAATATGGAAAATGCTGTTAAAAAAGAATCTATAGACATAACATCAAGACTTAGTGATAGTTATAAGGATAATATAGACAAAGTAATGAAATGGGCTTCTACAAATCCCAAATTTATTGAGATAAAAAAATCGTTGGATTTTGATGCACAAATTTATGAGAATCATCATACTACAGACACCAATGATTTTAGTTATCGATGGTCATATGTCAGCCCTATAGATGCAATTATAAGAGCTTCAGATGGTGCTTGAGATATGAGTTGATGACTCACTGCACAGCAGAAAATAGAACTTCGTAGACAAAATAATGAAGCTAAACTTTTTACTTATGCTGTACAATTATATATTGAAGAGCAGTCAAAAGAATTGGAAAAAATACAAAAAAGTGTGGGATTGGATGATGCTGCGTTCAAAGATGTGGATACAAGATATCAAGCATATATTTCTCTATGTCAACAATCGCCCTTGAAAGAATGATTTGCTGTACTTGGCAAATTACAACCCAAGATTGCTGAATTTCAAAAAAAAATAGATGCTATTACTCCAAAAGAGTATAAAAACAAGGAGTTACAGAAAAAAGATGAAAATGATTACAAGAAATATGTCGAGGAAGTGAATGCATACAAAGATGATATGCTGGAAATGGATGTTACTACAGTACCTCCAGAAGATCAAAAATTAAGTGTACAGGAATATTTGAAGAAGAAAATAGATCAAAAAATGATTGCATTAAAGGACAAAAGTTGAAATACAAAAGGTATTGAAAGATTTGAAAAATATCTAAAATCGTATAATACAATATATTCAGTATATGAAAAGGATATCATTACTTATAGTAATGTTTCCAAACAAATTGGAGATGCGACGAAAAATATAAATAGAAAAGGTTTTGATACGTATGAAAGATATGCCAAAGAATGATCAGTATATTTCAAAAATATAAGCAAGATACAGGAAAATCTCAAATGAGCGTTGTCTGATAAAAGCAAGTTTGGGCTTATGATTGAAAAATCTCAGAATGATCAATTATATACAAAAAGTTTAGATAGTTGGTTTGCGTCTTTGCCTGCTCTAGGTAAAATATGATATAATTTTTTCTCATCTGTCCAAAACGTATTTGTATGAGCTGTTAAATGAATTGGGGATATGCGACGGGCAGCATTTTCTGCTACATGATTACTGTCTGCAGATTATGTAAAAAGTGGGATGAGTATCCGAGCTGAAACATTCGACCCTATTATGGTCAAACAAGCAACGCCTTCTCAAAAAGCTATTTTTGGTGAATGATCAATAGATTTTGACCTTGATGGATTATTAGATGGTTCTTGGTCTCCTAGTATGGATTTTAGCAAAATGGACTTTAATGTGAGTAATGTATCTAGTCAGTTATGAACATCATTGGGCAATATGTTGTTGATTATATTATGATGAAAAGTTATGGGATGAGGTTGAATGTGAGCTATGAAGATGGGAATGTTGACTACTTTGTGACCAAATTTTAATGCGTATATTCAAGCATGATTTGATCCTCAAGAAGCGTGTTCAGCTGCTATTTTCCAATCCACAGCATCTTCTGCATTAGAAATGGTGAATCCATAATCGTGGCTCAAAACATGACCAACTTTTTCAAATGTATTGAGTGGAAATATTTTCGGTAAATTTGTCAAAGAGTATATCAAAGATATTATTATGGAAAACGTACAGGAAATAGCTCAGAATACTTTAGATCTTATGATAAAATATACAGCGAATCTTGTGAGTTCATCAGGCAAAATAGATGCAACAATGAGCGCTGAAGATATTCTCAATACAATAGTACTGACAACACTTACCACATGACTAGTGAGTGTCAAAGGGACATTGAATAATGTACAAGCAGAAAGTGATGTGTATAATGTATTAACCGAAATTGGTAATGATCCTAGTAAAATAGAGAGCTTTCAGAAATTTTTAGAAAAAAATAAAGGTCAAGAAATCTGAACGGGTGCAAAAAAATTCACGATAACAGATCAATTTATCCAAGAGGTGAATGATCATTTTTCATGAACGAGTGTTGATGCAGGACAAAAAATACATATCGATCCAGAAACCATCCAATCCAACGAAATGATAGAAAAAAACTTTATCAATGATAAATGAGAAAATCTTTTAGATCAAATAAAATCTCCAGAAGTAAAAAAAGAAATGCTTACAATTATGCAAGATAATATTGCTAATGGAATGCTCGATATAGAAAATGGTAAAGCATATGTAGAGGTAAATGGTCAAAAAGTAGAAAGTAAATTATTCAATGAGACTACGAAACATTTTTGAAAAGAACAAGCAATGCTGACACGACTTCAAGTCAGGACTCAAAATTTTAAGAATCGGTTTGGTGATTGGCAAAATAATCCAGAAAATGCAAGTAAAGTAGTAGATGAAAATTGAGAACCAATGGTGGTATATCATTGAACTTCACGTAATTTTGAACAATTTAAAGATAAAGATTGAACTTGGAGATATAAAAATACTTGATACCATTTTTCTTCTGATCATGAAACTATATTAGAATATTCTGAAAAGTGATGGAATGTGGTTGAATCTACAATATGATTAATATCTACAGAATTATTATGAACAAATAATATAACTAATGACAACATGGAAATATTTAATAAAACAGTTAACGATATAATAAAAAATTGAAAGAATAGTGAGTTTTATATTGATTGAAAAAATCCATATGTGAATTTTGTTTTTAATTGAAAATCTATACCAATTAGAGTTTCTGAATTTATAGAAATGTTTGATTGAGATTTACCAACAGAAGGAACGGCTCCTTATATAAAAGTTAAGGATAATTTAGTTCCTATTAGAATTTCTCCATTTGCTTTAAATGGTATAGTATTATCATTATTTTTGAATATTAAAAATCCTCATAATTTAGAATTATCAGGGAATAATACAGATTTCTTGGATGCTGATTATTCAAAAATAGAAGATGCTAAACAAAATGATCAATCAATAGATTGAGGAATTGTAAATTCGAGTCTGTGAGAAACTTTTTATTCTATTTTTGATCCAAAAAATATTAAATCTGCTATAAATAATGATTGATATTTTAATGATGCCAGTCCGAAGTTTGTATGAGAAAAAAAATCTACCGTAGATCCAGAAGTAGTCAAAAAGAATTCTCTTCTGGCAGATTGACCAAGACTTACTGAAGCAGAAAAATTATTGCCATGAAGAAAAGGGGTGTTGATAGATCAAAATGGTAAACCTACACCTTTGTGACAAAAAATCCTTGATGCACACAATAATTCAAAAGGTTGAGAAATATATGATCTTACTCCTGAGCAATTAAGAGAAAAAGTTCAGATACTTAAGAATGCAGGATTTACGAGTGATGAAGTTAGAATTTTGATAGAAAATGGGATATGCGGGAAAGTAGAAATAGAAGTTTTGGATATAAATCAGGATGGGGTATCTGAAGGAAGTGATGCGATTTTAGAAGAAGCAGCATTATTGGAGGAGGAAATAGATATGCTTGAAAATATAGATGATAATACGCCTCCCGCAGAAGTGGTAAAAAAGTTGGCTACCATAAAAGAGCGTGTAAAGAAATTGGTTGATTATATAAAAGATGAGACGAAAAGCTTAAAAACCGACATAAAAGAGAGAGAAATGTTCTTGCATAAAATGGATGTTGTTTTGGAAAAAATGATAAATATATTAGAACATATAACGAAGATTTTCAGCGTACATGAAGAGACTGTTTTAGCTTGTGAATCGATAAAATTATTATTGTGAACATATATGGAGATCAGAATGGGTATGGTGAAAGATGTAGCTGTAGAGGGGAAAGATGGTAAAAATGTAAAAGTAGCAAAAACAGAAATAGTAAGCGAAAAGGTTAAAAAAACATATGATGAAATTGCGTCTGCTTTACAAAAAAAGATTGAAGCTGGAATAGATGTAGAAAAAAATAGATACATCCTTGCTTCCATGAAAAACCTTTCAGAAACTAGCCGTACAGCAAAATGAGTGCTTGACGCAAGTGCTTCAGAAAATAAACAATTCAAATTCGAAAATATATCGCCAGAAGATGCTTGAATTAAAGCATTGGAAAATTTCCAAAAGCTATCTGAATATATCTACGAAAATAGAAATATGCAATTCGTTTCTGTAGAAGAAGTGAAGGCATTTATTGAAAATATTTCGAAGAAAACCAATGAATGAATATTGAAGCCTGAGTATTTTATGAGAGATGAAAATCCTTCATTAGATGAAGCGACAGGTAAACCAAAATATGCATATACAGATAAAGATGGAGTACAGAGGACATTTGATCAGTTCTGTGAAGAATTTTATAATAAATTACAAGACACAAATATAGATCCATTAGAATTGTCTGCCTGGGTAGAATATAGGGTTAATATAAAAGATCATTTTTTTGCTGATGGATGTGGTAAAACAAGTATTTTGCTTTCAAATTTTATTCTTATGAGAAATAATATTTCTTTGCCAGAAATTAGATGAGAAGGTAAGGAGAGATTTAAATACTCATGAAAAACACAAAGAGATCCCAATAGGCCAGAATATAATCCTGATTTGGAAATCCGAACGGAGTATTATAAGACGCAGTTTATAAAAAATGAGATAGGAAAAATAACAGATGTTGATTGAATTATTAATTATATCGAAGTCTATAATAAAAATAACGTAATTCCTCAAGGGAATGAAATGATGATAGATAATAAAAATTGATGATATATATATATCACTAAAGATGGCGTTCTTAAATATCAAAGAATAGAGGATTATGTGATGGAAAAAGTGAAATTATGTAAAGATCCAGCAGAAATAGATGAGTTTATAAAAAAATATAATGATAAAACTCCTGCAAAATCAAAAGAAATGGTATTGGGAATCAAAGATGAATATTGTATCATAAGGAATGATAAAAATTGAGAGATAAAGAAAGTAAGGATAAATGAAAGTAAAGTTGAAAAAACAGTGGAATTCACTAAAATGTCATGAAAAGAAATATTGGAATATGCTATAGAAAATACTGATCTAATAATACAAAAATATCAGAAGTCCCAAAAAATAGGCGAAGAATTTGTGGTAGATGTAGATGGATTTAGAAAATTTCTATGAGCTGACGAAAAGGTAGATGCGCAGTTAACTCATGAATGAGCATCATATCTAGCAGATTATTATATTGATTGGATTGTAGAGAATAATAAAGAATTAGTAGGAAAGAATTTTACTATAAGATTCATTTGATGATGAGCAGGAAGCGGTAAATCATTAGTATCTAAATTTAGTCCAAATGAGGTATATAATGGTGTTTGGGATGGTACTATGAAAACATACGATAATGCAAAAATAAAGATAGATAAAGCAGTAGAAAAATGATATAACGTCCAGATAGATTTTGTCTTTAGAAATATGAATGATGCATGGAACAATGGTGTTCTCAAAAGAACCATCGAACAAAATTTATGAACTAGAATAGATAATATACAAGATATTATAGATGGTAAATATGATGATATGCTGGGGAATATAAATTACATCTGAAGAACACTTCCTCTTTCTGCTTTCAAAGGCTGACATATGTGAGCAAGAACAACATTCGCTAGATTATATACTGAAGGTTATCACAAAAACATGACATTTTACAGTGGTGATGGAAAAATTGAATTTAAAGACTTTATAGATTTACATAAAAATGACTTCTTTGATGAAGATATTGCTAAACAAAATACAGAATTAATCTTCAAAAAGTGATTCATATCCGAACAGCAGTATCATGAACTGTTGGGTACAGATAAAAAATAAGTTTTATATAAATAATTAATCAAAATGGTAAAAAATGACAAAAAAGATGAAATCAACGAAATGCCTTATGATGTAAATGAACATCTAGGAACTGTCGATGATGAATTAAAAGAAGAATTGGAACAGAATGTTCGTGATATAGAGCGTGCGTTTGAACTATCTAAAAATATAGAACCAGATGAAAATCTTGAAAATGAGATTAAAGAGGTAAATGAATATATAAAAAATTTATATCCAGAAGGTACTCCAAAAGAAGAGGCTATCGAGATATTGAAAATGGAAATAAATAATTTAGTTTCCCAAAGAGTTGTAGGAAAATTTGATAAGTTTTTGGAAACTAAAATAACCTTATTGGGTATAAAATATAATAAACTAGTTTGAGTGGATAGTTTTTAAAAATCTAATAATTCATCTATAATACCAATAGCTAAATTATGATATTTTCTAACGTCAGAGAATAAACCCTCTGATGTTTTTGGATAAAGAGAAAACGATGTTGTGATGATTTTTTGATACATAGGTTCTATTATAGGCATTATTTTTTTCTTAAAAAATTTCGCTATTTTTTTTGTGTTTGTTTTATATATCATTCATTGGTAATTGTCGCACATATCAGCGAGTTTTATGAGTCTTATTTCTTCTGGAGCATTAGCTACTTTCTGTACATATGTATCCGTATGAGCATCACTTTGTTCATTTGTCATGCCAAAAATAAAATCACTAATTTGTTTTCCAAATTTTTTTTCTAAAGCGACCAGTGAGATATCAGTATCTTCCAAACTATCATGCCCATATCAAGCTATGATAATTGCATCACGAATTTTTTTGCTTCATTCTCAATAGAGTTCTAAATAATACTGGAGTATATTTCCTACTCTTAAAAGATGGGGTCGATACGGTGATCAATCTGAGTATGCTTGATCTTTATGTAGTATCCTAAAAAAGAGAAATGCTTGCTGTCTATCCATGGATAGTCTAAATAAGGATAAAATTATGATTATATGTATATATATTATAGTATATTGCAATTTCTTTTTCTCATAAATTCCCCTTTACTCCTTTTTCTATAAAAAGGGCTTGTATTCACCCTCAATAAGACACTCAAACTCCTAAAAATCAGGAGTTTTTTCTTGTCAAAAATAAGATTGACAATGACGGGGAGATTGGTATACTACCCGTAGATTTATTTGAATAACCAGTAGATAGATGATAGTAAAGAGTACATTAGCTTTCTTTGAAGGAAAGAAAATCAGAAGAGTATGGGATGGGGTGACCGAGAAACGATTTTTTTCAGTGATTGATGTAGTATCTATATTATCACAAAGTGCTGACGGAAGAAAATATTGGAATAAGCTAAAAGAAAGACTAAAAGTAGAATGAAGTGAAGTGGTGACAAATTGTCACGGATTGAAATTATCTATGCCAATGTCACGGTTCAAAAATCACTTGCAAACGTGACAAGCTTATATATAAGGAAGGAAGCGAGTTTTATATTTTCCCTTCAAAATGGCCGTGACAGATCAATTACTCTTTTGGAGACAGAAACTTCTCAGAAAGATAGGTGGTATATCACAACCTATTGTAAAAAATAAAGAGTGGCTCTATCTCTTTGAAGAAGAGACGAGAAATTCGATTATGATCGAATGATATTTTCCAGATAAACAAGAATTAAAATCAGTAATCAGTGGACAAAAAAATAATACCAAAAATTCTACTCAGATTCTCAGTTATTATGATGCTGCCACATTGATGTATGAATTTGCATATCAAAAGTATAAATCTGGAGAGCCTTTTCACCTCAAATCATATGATATAAAAACCATCCATTCTATTTTGATGAGAATAGATAAACCAGATATTGGGGGTAAATGGAGAACAGGAGATATCACGATTACATGAGCCAAAATCAAACCAAGTTTGGGTGTGCTGATAGAAGAAAATATGCAGTATTTTATAAAGTTTACAAATACATATTTTGATAGTAATAATCTCTGTGACTCATTAGCTCAAATACATACATTATTTGAATCAATACACCCTTTTGAAGATGGGAATGGAAGAGTAGGAAGGATACTTATCAATTTTATATTAGTTAGTATGTGATATCCAAACATTATTATAAAAGGTACTAATACTGAAAAAGATAAATACATACATGCACTAGAACATGCAGAAATGTGATTATATGATTATCTGCCAGATAATATAATCCAAAATAAGTGGCTCAAAAAATCTAATTTTCAAAAACTATCTATACTTTTGGAAAAGGCATTATTTACCAGCATGGATTATATGATATTATCCAAAACACCAGACGATCAACTCATATCTCTGGCTACTATTATGAAGTCATTATGACATTCTGAAGACTATGGAAGAAAATTAGTTGAAAGAAATCAGATTATAGCGAAAAAGATATGAGGCAAGTGGTATTCCAAAAAAGAGTTTATATACACATAATAGGTATCTACAATTCTCCCCAAATTTTCCCTATAAAAATCTTTTACCCTTTTTTCTATAAAAAGGGCTTGCATTTCCTCTCAATTTTTCTATAACACTCACATAACTACCAAAGACAGTAGGTTGCTTAATGCATAAAACACCAATCCCTACCTAGGTTCACATACAAACAGTATTTTTTGTATAAGAGCCTCGAAAGAGTCTTTTTTTCTTTGAGACACAATTCCGCACCAGCGGGATGATGTCGAAATTATGCCAAGTATGGCGGTTTAGAAATTAGAAATTTAAAATTTAAAATTTATTGAGGATGGCTATCACCAAAGACAAGAAAAAACAGATCTTAGCAAAATATATCGAAGATCTTAAAGGAGCAACCAACGCTGTTATTATAAAACAGACGGGTATTCCTGTTACCCTTGCAAACAAGATTAGAATAGAACTCAAAAATGCTGATGGAAATATGAGTATCATCAAAAAAAGAATATTTCTCAGAGCACTCAATGACGCAGGACTCGAAGAAGTAAACGTAGATATACTTGAATGATCAGTGTTTGCATTATATTCACATGAAAATGAATTTGGACCGCTCAAAGTAATCAATAAATATGTGAAAGAGTTCAAAAGAGAAAATAAGAAATCAGAATTCTCATTTATAGGATGATGGTTTGAGAAAAAATGGCAGAGTGGTGAATATGTTAATGAACTCGCTAATGTACCTACAAAAGAAGAATTACTTTCAAAACTTTGTTACTTGTTTAATTATCCATTACAATCATTTGCTTGTGTGGTAAATGAAGTTGCGAAGAAATGAGGAGAAGTTGAGACAAAAGGAGAAAAGGAGACGGTAAAAACTGAGGAAGCTAAAATAGAGGAACCTAAAATAGAAGCAATCCAAGAAGAAAAGATAGAAGAGCCAAAGATTGAAGAGGCTAAAACAGAAGAAGCACCTGCTGCAGAATAATATCTACTATATAGTTATTACACTACAAAATATATTACCCATTTTATATTTATTATTATTTTAAGAATGGAATTATCAAAGAACGCTCAGAAAATACTGGAGCTCATCAAAGAAATGACTGCAGTAGAAATGAACCAGCTTGTAAAAGCTATTGAAGAAGAATTTGGTGTTAGTGCTGCCGCTATGGTAGTTGCAGGTTGAGCTGCTGGTGGAGCTGCGGATGCAGGAGCTGCTGGTTGACAAGCTGACGTAGTCAATATCGAATTGACTGATATCGGACAACAAAAGATCGGAGTTATCAAAGCAGTTAAAGAATTGCTTGGACTTGGACTTAAAGAAGCTAAAGATTTAGTGGAAAAAGCACCAACAGTACTCAAGGAAAAAGTTAAGTACGAAGAGGCTGAAGGTATCAAAGCTAAATTAGAAGCTGAAGGAGCAACTATTACGCTTAAGTAAGAATTTAGAACTTAGTTCTTAGGACTTAGATTTATTTTTTCGTCCAAGGTCTAAAGTCTTTTATTTATAAAAGTTTAAATTATGAGTATATCGGTAAACGATGTAATCGAGGCACAAGCTCATATTGGTACGCTCAAAAGCGAAGCTCACCCAAAGACCAACAAATATTGGGCTGGGGTAGTCAACAATATAGCAGTGGTCAATCCTGAATCTATCATAGAACAGATTGAAACAGCCAAAAAGAAAATCCTACAAGCTAAAGCTGATGGGAAAGAGATTTTGGTCGTATCTGAAAAAAAGATGTATGCTGACGAACTCGAGAAACTAGGTGAAAAGTATGGATTCAATTACCTCAATTACAAACTTCCTTCTGGATTTTTGACAAATTTCGAAACGCTCAAAAAAAGGATAGAATCTATGAATACTATGGCTCGTTTCGTGGATAGCGAAAATTATCTTTCATTGACCAAAAAAGAGCAGTTAGTATACAAGAGAAAACTTGCAAGAGTATTGAAAATATACAAGTGAGTGAAAAATCTTAGCAGAAAACCAGAATTGGTGATCGTGCTTGACGGACAAATGATGGACAATTTCATCAATGAGATAGTAAAAACTCCTGATATCCAAAATATCATCATCGCTGGGACAAATTTCTCTAGACGATGGGCAGAAGATAGTGTTATTATCGCTAATATGTGAAGTCACAAAAGCGTAGATTTTATACTAAACAATATGTTTTCAGCATAATTTCCACGCATAAGAATTGCTCAAGGCAATTTATCTTCTCTTCGATATATCTATGGAAGAAAATCTAGAATCAAACAAAACAGAAAAAATCCAAGAAGTCACTACTTCCGTAACGGCTCAACCTTCTCAAGAGGTCTATATGCCTAGTAGTACGGAAAAAAAGAGGGCAGTGATGATGTATTTACTTATAGGAATCATCGTCGTAGCATTCAATAATCAGAAAAAAAGTGATTTTGAGTCTTTCCATCTCAAACAATCTCTAGGATGGCGAGCGGTATTTCTTCTTCTTGTCATAATAACTTCCATATTTATGTTCATTCCATTGATCAAATATCTTCCTATAGTAATAGTAGTGATTATGATAGTATTCTTAGGGATATTCATCAAACGTGCTCGAGATGGGAAATATAGTATAGCTCAAGAAAATAAATTAGCGATATTCGTTGGTTTATGAGAATGGATTTTGACACTCTTCGAAGTAAAAACAGAAACTGATCAACCTACTAAAAATATATAATAAGACTGATTAGACCGATAAAGACGGATTAGATAGATTAAATTCTAATCACGCTAACCCCTCCATCCCGTCTATTCCATCTATTTAATTCATTACTTATAGCGTATGTGAAATATAGAATTACTTAAACAATTGAGAGAGATTACCTTCGCTCCACTCAAAGATTGTAAAGAAGCTTTGGCTGAGGCAGGTGATGATTTAGCTGCAGCACAAGAAATTCTCAAGAAAAAGGGAATCGCAAAAGCAGGAAATAGAGCAGAAAGAGAGACTAAAGAAGGAATCGTAAAAATAGTAGAAATCAATCAAAAAACTGTCGGACTTAAGTTATTATGTGAGACAGATTTTGTTGCAAAAAACGAAAATTTTCAAGCATTGTTTGATTCTGTATTGGCTAAAATAGCTGAAGGTTCCAAAGAGATAACTGCTTTGGATGATCTTGATCCTGCAGTAAAAGAAAATGTTGAAAACGAAGTCAAAGAATTTATGGGAAAAACTGGTGAAAATATGAAGATTGGTGGTGTTTTAGTTACCAGCAAAAAAGCATTTATCTACAATCATCCAGGAAATAAAGTATCCACACTTATCTTCTTCGAAGGAGGAAATGATGAAGTGGCAAAAGAACTTGCTTTACAAGTAACAGCTATGAATCCTCTCTATATATCATTTGATCAAGTAGATCAAAATGAAATAGCAAAAATGACCGAAGAATTTGGTGCAGAACTCAAAGCTGCTGGTAAACCTGAAGCTATGATCGCTCAGATTGTAGACGGAAAGATCAAAAAAGCATTGGCTGAAAACGTACTTCTCGAACAAGAATATATTAGAGACGGAGCTAAAAAAGTTAAAGAGATATTACCAGCTGATATGAAGGTTATCGCGTTTATTAGAATGGGTATTGGATCTTAGATTTGAGAACGATAGAATAATGGAACGATAGGTTTAGAAATTGAAAATTAAAAATTGAAAATTCGTAATTAATCAATTAATTAAATAATCCTTTAATTTATAATAAAGTAATATGCAAAAGTATGATGTAGTATTATTGGTTGATGCATCGTTATCAGAGAATAACCGCAAAGAAGTGGTTTCTGAATTCGAAAAGCTCATCAAAAAAAATATCATCGAATTGGATGATATCGGGCTTCAACAATTGATGTACAATTTAGGTAATAAGGCTTGAAATGACAAGGCATATGTGTATTCATATTATATTCAGGCAGAAGCTGAAGATTTGGATATGCTCAAAAAGAATGTATTGTATAACAAAGCTATCAAAAGATATGTTATCTTCAAAATGGAATCTACTGAAGAAATTGTTAAGTTCGCAAAAGTGAATGATGAACTCAAAGCTATTATAGAAACATGGGATGCTAAAAAACTTGGACAAAAAGTGAACTTTTTTGCAGATAAGAAAAATGAAAAATATATCAATCGAAAATCAGTAGCAATGCTCAAAAAATATATCACAAGATTTGGTGATATCAAACCAAGAGCATATACATTCAATTCTGTCTCTGCACAAAAAAAACTCAAGACAGCTATACTTAGAGCAAGAGAATTAGGATTTATAGCATACAAGAAATAAATAATCAGGACCCAGGGACAAGGAAAATTTGCCTCGTACCTTTCACCTAATACCTAGTACCAATGTTTTAATTTATCATAAAGGAAGATGGCTAGTAAATTAAGAAGGGTAAGGAAATATTCTCGAATCAAAAGAATAACCAAACATGGATTCAGAGAAAGAATGCAGACAGCAGGATGAAGAGCTTTGCTGAGCAGAAGGAGAAGAAAAGGAAGAAAACAATTGACCGTTCAAAAATCATAATCGGGTTTTTGAATTTTTTTGTTTTTCCATAGAAACAGAATTTTTGACTATATTTACGCATAGATCATATTCATTGTTTATTTTCTTATCACAGATACCCATATGAAATCAAAAAAAACTTCTCAAGGAAAAAAAGAAACAAAAAAAACTAAACAACCAATCAAGGCGAACAAACCAGTAAAAAAACCAACGAAGCCGGTAGCGAAAAAAGCGAAACCTGTCAAAGCAGGTAAACCTGTGAAAGCACAGAAAGTTGTAGTAAAAAAAGTTGCTACACCTACAAAATCTGCACCAAAAGTTAGTGCAAGTAAAAATACAAGTGTACCGCTAAGTAAGCCAATAAAGGCTACAAATGCACCAAAAAAAATAACTAAAATACCTGAAATATTCAAAGATTTCTATAGGGAGTGAGATAGAATATTTTTGCGTAATCCAAAAAAATTCGCTGGATTCCCTGATCTTCTAGATCTCCAAAAGAGAGGATACAATGATTTTATCAACAAATATATCAATAAACTTTTCAACAATATTAACCCTGTTTGGGATATTGCTTGAGAAAAAATGTATGTAGAAATAGATGATATTAAAATATCTGATCCTATCGATGATGTAAAAACATGTAAGAAAAAAGAATTGACCTACGGAGGTATCATCACAGGTAAGGTAAAACTAAGTGAAGTATCTGATGATGGAAAGAAAAAGACAGAAAAGACATTATTCAGTAAACGTGCAAATATAGGTATTCTGCCGCTTATGACACAATCGGCTTCATATATTATCAATGGAGTAGAAAGAGTTATTATTTCACAGATTATCAGATCATACGGTATATTTTTTGCTAAAAAAGAATTTAGATATTCATTCAAGGTCATCCCTGAAAATGGACCATGGTTGGAAGTACAGACAGAAAAATCTGGAGTAGTAGTAGCGAGAATAAATAAATCAAGAAAATTTCCTATCACGACATTATTGAGAATTTTCTGAATAGAGACAGATGAAGGTATTAGAGCATTATTCAAAGATACATTTGATGAAGAAGACTTCAATTATCTAGAAGTTACCCTCAAAAAAGATAGCACAACAGATGCATTATCTGCTGCTGAATTTGTATACAATAAGGTAAGACCTGGAGAATTAATCGATCCAGAAAGTGCGCTCAATTATATCAAAAACCAATTTCTTTCCAATGAGAGAATTTACATGGGAAGGATTGCAAGAAGAAAACTCAATGCAAAATTGGATCTAAATAAATCGTTGGATGGTGATCTGTCAAATATTTTTGATGGAGAAGATTTAGTCGGTGCATTAAAATATCTCTTCAATATTTCAAATTTCAAAAAATGATATTATACAGATGATTCTGATCACCTTTCAAATAAACGTGTCAGATCTATGGGAGAAATCCTCTATGCTCATCTTCAACCCGTGATGAGAAAATTCGTTAAGAGTATCAAAGGTAAATTGAGTATCTTAAATTTGGAAAGCCCATTAAAAATAACTGATTTGGTAAACTTTAAAATAGTTGATAATGCAGTAAAGAGTTTCTTTGCTACATCACAATTATCACAATTTTTGGATCAGATCAATCCGCTATCAGAGATAGAACACAAAAGAAGAATTACTGCCCTTGGGCCTTGAGGACTAAAAAGAGAGACAGCAAAGTTTGAAGTACGTGATGTTCACCCTTCACACTATGGAAGAATCTGTCCTATTGAAACACCGGAAGGACAAAATATCGGACTGGTAATTTACCAATCATTATATTCTCGTGTCAACGATGAATGATTTTTGGAAACCCCAGCACTCAAAATAACTCGTGAAATTCCTGCAACAAAAGAATTATTGATTAATAGAATAGCTCACCGTGATATTTGTGAATTAGATGCCAAAGGAAAAGAGCTCAAAAAAGTAATCGTAAAAGAAGATCATTATATTGATGAAAAATCAGCAAAAGAAATAGAAAAAATGTATGGTAAACTTGGAAAATTCATTACGGTAAAGCCATTTTTCACCAGTGAAATAGAATACATATCTCCAGAATTTGATGAAAAATGTTGTATCGCTGATGCGACGACACCGATCGATGCATACAACAATATTACAGAAGTTCGTGTAGCGGCTAGACAATTTACCGAGATGGGTATGTTTCATGTAAGAGATATCACTCATGTAGATGTTAATCCATCACAAATATTCTCACCAAATACATCATTAATTCCATTCGTAGATCATAACGATGCTGTGCGTGCGTCTATCGCAACCAACCAACAGAGACAAGCATTACCATTATTGAAAAATGATGCACCTTTGGTAGGAACAGGACTTGAAAGAGATATCGTACAGATGACACATGCAGTACTCAAAGCAGAATCTGAAGGAGAAGTTGTTTATGTAGATGGAAAGAGAGTAAAAGTAAAATATAAGACAGGAGTTAAAGAATATCCATTAGTAGTATTCTCAAGATCAAATAGTAAATCATGTATGACACAGATACCTAGAGTTTCCTTAGGACAAAAAGTAGCTAAAGGTGACTTATTAGCAGAAGGACCATGTTCAGTCGATGGAGAAATGGCACTCGGAAAAAATCTAAGAATAGCCTTTATGCCATGGAAATGATATAATTATGAGGATGCGATAGTTATTTCTCAGAGATTAGTAAAAGATGATGAATTGACGTCTATCCAGATTGAAGAATATGAAATAGAAGTAGCAGATACCAAACTTGGACCTGAAGAAACAACCAACGATATTCCTGGAGTTTCTATGATCAAACTCAAGAACTTGGATGATGATGGTGTTATTAGAATAGGATCTATCGTCAAATGATGAGATATCGTTATCGGAAAAATCACTCCAAAATCTGAAGGAGAACTTACTCCAGAAGAGAAGCTTATTCAAGCGATATTCGGAGACAAATCAAAAAATGTAAAAGATACATCATTATATGTACCATCAGGTAGCGGTGAAGGAAAAGTTATCGATGTTGTTATTCTTGATGCAAAAAAATGAGATAACTTGATGGCAGGAGTAAGAAAAAAGATCAAAGTATATGTAGCAAGTACGAGAAAAATTGAGGTCGGAGATAAACTTGCCGGAAAGCATGGAAACAAAGGTATTATTTCTATAGTAGTACCAGAAGAGGATATGCCGTTCACAGAAGATGGAAAACCAGTAGATGTAGTACTCAATCCACTTGGAGTAATCTCTCGTATGAACATGGGACAGTTGTTTGAATCTCAGTTAGGATTTATAGCAAATCATTTTGGAGTAAAATTTGCCGTTCCAACATTCTCAAAATTTTCATCAGAAGATTTGACAGAATTTACTAAAATGTGTGGACTTGATGATTTGAAATTCAATATTTACAACGGAGAAAATGGTAGAAAATATGATCAGAAAGTAACTGTTGGATATATGCACATCCTTAAACTCGTACATATGGTAGAAGATAAAATCCATGCAAGAGCAGTAGGACCATATTCATTGATTACCCAACAACCACTTGGAGGAAAATCTAGACAAGGAGGTCAGAGATTCTGAGAAATGGAGGTATGGGCATTAGAAGCATATTCTGCAGTATATACACTCCAAGAAATGCTTACCGTAAAATCAGATGATGTTATAGGAAGAAATAAATTATATGAATCAATCATCAAAGGACAGAAACCAAAAATTGGTGGATTGCCAGAATCATTCAATCTCCTTACCTATCTCTTCAAATGATTGTGTCAGAATATAGAACCATTGAGTATAGAAGAACTTGAAATTGTACAAGAAGATAGAATTAAAAAAATAGTTAATCTTTGACTTTCAGGAGTGATGAAAAGTACCGTCACCGCAGAAGGAGAAGAAACAGTGGCTACAGATGAAGAAGTAGGACAAGAAAAAGAAGAAATAATAGACAATGTCATCCAAGAAATGGAAGATTTCTGAGAACTAGAATAATAAAATTAATGAAAAACTAAGAGTGAATAGTGAAAAACGAAGGAATATATTTATTAATAAAAAAAATACCAACATTTTTCACTTTTCATTATTCACTTTTCACTAAAATTCAGTCATTTATTTTCTTACTAAGGATATTAGTATGAATAAAACAAAATTCGAGGGATTGATTGTAAGACTTGCTTCTATGGAAGACATAGAAAAATGGTCACATGGAATAGTAGATAACCCTGATACCGTAAACTATAGGACAGGAAAACCTAAACAATGAGGATTATTTTGTGAATCCATTTTTTGACCTGTCAAAAATTACGAATGTAGTTGTGGAAAATATAAATGAGTGAGATATAAGGGAATAGTCTGTGAAAGATGTTGAGTAGAAGTAACCACATCTAGAGTCAGAAGGTCAAGAATGGGACATATAGAATTAGCAGTTCCTGTGCTTCATGCATGGTATAAGGCTAGTCCATCAGGATGAGTAAATCAATTGCTCGGTATTTCTGCAAATGAAATCGATAAGATATTGAGTTTCGTGAAATACATCATGGTCCAAAAAGTGGAAAAGGATTTTGAGAAGAAGATCAAAGAAAAAATCAAAGAGGATTTCGATATCAAGATCAAAGAACTCGAACAACTGTATAAATCAGAATTAGAGAAGGAAAAAGAAACGCCAAAGAAGGCTAAAGAATTAGAAAAATTGTTCAGTGATAACAAAGACTCTCTCGAAAAAGAATTCAATAGAATAAAATCAATCATTTCTGACTTGGAAGTTGGTTCAACTATATTCGAAAACGATTTCAGAAATATTTTTGCAAAGTTTTCTAACCTCATCGTATTTCAATCAGGTCCTGAAGCTCTTTTAAGGATGCTTCAAAATATCGATGTAGAAAAAGATATCACAAAGACTATCCAAATATTCAAAAATACTAAATCAGAAGAACAGAAGAAAAAACTTATCGCATTGATAAAATTACTCATCAACTTACATGTTTCTGGAGTAAAACCGGAGAATATGGTCATCAGAAAGTTACCAGTTATCCCGCCTGATTTGAGACCAGTAGTCCAATTGGAATGAGGAAAATTTGCATCATCAGATGTAAACTTATTCTACAGACGTGTACTGATGAGAAATATCAGATTAAAAAAAATGATCCAAGTAGGAATGCCTGATGTCGTCAAGAAAAATGAGATCAGACTTTTGCAGGAATCTGTAAATAATCTTTTGGTTTGAGAAAAAGCGAATGCTGCAGGAGGTAGTGGCGCAGGTATCAAAGTATTCAAATCATTGTCAGATATGCTTTCTGGTAAAGAAGGTATCTTTAGAAAAAACTTGCTCGGAAAAAGAGTGGATTATTCAGGAAGGTCAATTATTACCGTAGGTCCTGAGCTCAAACTTAACGAATGTGGATTGCCGATTTATATTGCCGTCAAGATGTTTACTCCGTTTATCATCGGAAAATTAATTGAAAAGAAAATCGTATATACACCAAAACAAGCAGAAAAACTCATCAAGGAAGAATCACCATTAGCATTGAAATTTCTTGAAGAAGTAATCAAAGATAAATGGGTATTGCTCAATCGTGCACCGACATTACATAGACTTTCTATCGAAGCCTTCAAAATAGTGCTTATGCCAGGAAAAACGATAAGAATCCATCCATTGGTGTGTCCTTCATTCAATGCCGATTTCGATGGAGATCAGATGGCGATACATTTACCTATTTCTGATGAAGCACAAAGAGAAGCTAGAGAACTTATCGCTGCCGACAAAAATATTTTGAAACCAGGATCATGAGAACCGACTATTGCACATTCACAAGATATGGTGCTTGGTATCTATTATATCACTGATTTTTATGATCATAGAACGCCTCAATATACGACAGAAGAAGAATGGAAAAAGAAACCCACAACAGGTATCTTCTCTGATATAGAAAGCGTACTCAATAGTTATGATAATGGAGAGATTTATGTCAAAGATAAAATCATTCTGAATTACAATAACGAACCAATTGAAACGATGGTAGGAAGAGTGATTTTCAATTCCATACTTCCTGAAAAAATTAGATTTATAAATATGAAACTCAAAAATAAAGATCTCAAAAAATTATTGAGTAGGATTTTTGATGAATGTGGTATGCAAACAACCGTATATGTTGCTGATGATATCAAAAATCTTGGATTCAAATACGCAACATTATGAGCAACTTCAGTTAATATCCTTGATATGAAAGTACCAAAGGAAAAGGAAGAAGAACTTAAATATGGAGATGCAAAAACAAATGAAGTCTATAAATATTATTTCAAAGGATTCTTTTCAGAAGAAGAGAAACATAGATTCATTATCAAAATCTGGAGTGATGTAAAAAAGAGAATTGAGGAAAGTCTAAAGTCTATCACAGGACCAGGACAGGATCTCTATACGATGGTAGATTCATGAGCGAGATGATCACAAACACATATGACGCAGATTGCTGGTATGAAGGGTCTAGTTGTCAACCCACAAGGAGAGATTATTGAACTTCCGATCAAAAATTCATTCGTTGAATGATTGAGGCCTATTGAATACTTTATCTCTGCACATGCATGAAGAAAAGGAAAAGCAGATACGGCGTTGAGAACAGCAGAGTCAGGATATTTAACGAGAAAACTTTGTGATGCTTCGCAAGAAGTAATCATCAGAGAACACGATTGTGGAACAGAAAAATATGTAACCTATACCAAACAAGAATCAGAACTCAAAGGTGATAATTTCTACACAGTTATTAGTGGTAGAGTACTTGCTGAAGATGTTCTCGATAAGAAAAAGAATGTTATCCTAAGCAAAGATGATTTGTTAGATAAAGAAAGCATGCAATTACTTCAAGATATGGAAATAGAAGAAGTGAAAGTAAGAACACCGTTGATATGTCTTAGTATCAGTGGTATCTGTCAGAAATGTTATGGAACAGATCTTTCTACAAGAGTAATAGTGGAAGTGGGAGTGCCAGTAGGAATCATTGCTGCACAATCTATCGGAGAACCATCAACGCAGTTGACGCTAGATACCTTCCATGAAGGATGAGTAGCGCAATGATGAGAAACAACACAGGGTATCGATAGAGTAAAACAATTATTTGAAGTAAGAGATCCAAAAACACCAGCTATCATTACACCATTTGATGGTAAAGTATCTTTCTATGAAGCAAACAAAGTTAGATATGTAAAAGTAGTTTCTGAATATCAGAAAAAAACCTACTTGCTCAAAGCTGGATACAAGGTTGATGTAAAAAAATGAGAAGAAGTGAAAAAATGAGGAATATTTGCTTCCAAAGGAAAAAGTAAACTCAAAGTAAAGGAATGAGGAAAAATATTAGAAATCAAATCTGATTATATCGTACTCGGTATCCAAGAAGAGTATGTTAAGTCTACAACAGGATTGTCTGCTATCAAAAAGGATGGTGAAGAAGTGTTCAAGGGAGAAATTCTTACTACGGGAGCATTATCTATCAAGGAATATAAAAATATCGTAGGTGATTTGGAAGCACAGAAGTATATCATCAAAGAAATCAAAAAAGTATATGGATCTCAAGGACAAGATTTGAATGATAAACATATCGAAGTAGTTGTGAAACAGTTGTTCTCCAAAGTCTTTATCGAAGATTCAGGAAATAGTAGTTTCATACCAGGAACATATATCAAGTACGAAGAATTCATCAAAGTAAATAAAGAACTTGAAGCAGAAGGAAAGAAAGCAGCCAAAGGAAAGAGATTAGCACTTGGATTGACGAATATAGCAAAAGAGACCGATTCATGGTTATCTGCAGCTTCGTTCCAGGAGACTATCAGAGTAATGGTGGCTTCATCACTCAAAGGATCTATCGATAAATTATCTGATCTTAAGTCAAATGTTATCATCGGAAGACTCTTACCAGTAGGTGAAATCTATAGAAAAGATCATGGAATAGATATTCAGGAATAATTGAGTAAGTAAAGCTTGAAAATACATATGAAATCACTATATACAAACCCACGAAATCACAGTGAATAATGAAAAGTGAAAAGTGTATGAATTGCTTTGATATGAACTATTGTATAATATAATAGTGAATAAATATACGATACCTTCGTTTTTCACTATTAGTTTTTAATTATTAGTTATATTTAGAATGGCACACAAAAAAGCCGGTGGATCGGCAAAAAATCTAAGAGATTCGAAACCAAAGTATCGTTGAGTCAAGGTATTTGGAGGACAAAAAGCTACTGCAGGAAATATTATCATTAGACAAAAATGATCTAAATATGAATGTGGAAAAAATACCTATACAGGTAGTGATTTTTCTGTTCATGCAAAAATCGATGGTACAGTCGTCTTCAAACAGAAAAAAATAGGAAGATTTGATGGTAGAAAATATCTCAAAACTATCGTGGATATAAAATAACATTAAAAAATTAAAACATTAAAAGATTAAAAAATTTGTTGAACAGTTAACTAAAGTACAGAATCTTTTAATCTTAATAATCTTAATAATCTTTTAATCATTTTATGATAAGTTATGACAATCGGACCAAAAAAGAAAATTTCCCAAGCGAAAGGACGCCAAAGACATTCAACATGGGAAGGATTAAATATGAAAAGAATGGTAGATACCTACAAACTATCTATCTGCAAAAACTGTGGAGCTAAAAAGCTTTCTCACAGAGTTTGTCCAGTTTGTGGATATTACAAAGGTAAACAAGTGTTGACCATCAAAAGCAAAGGCAAAGATACTGTCGTAGACGCTTAAATTACATTAAGGATGAAGAAATTAAGGATTATAATAAAAAAGTTCCAAAATTCTTAATAAGCGAAGCTCTTAATTCTTAATAGACGAAGTCCTTAATTATATAGATATGAAGTCGGTCTTTAGTTCCTTAATTTCCAAATATGAATATAAAAGCAAGAATCAATGCGAGAAAAATAGTACTTTCCTATTTGTATCAGCATTGTTTTTTTATTAATCTGCTTTTGCAGGATAAAATGCTCACGGAGTCATTATTTATCGATTATATCTTCAAGACAGATAAAGGTATGTATGATGATGAAAAGGAGAAGCTCAAAGAGCAGATAAAAACTCACATACAACTCTATACTCTAGAAGATTTCAAAGAATTTGTTGACTGTTTCTTCGATGAACGAGCGAGTGAAGATATTGATTTTGATTACATTTCCAAGGTAGGAATAGGTTTTACGAAATATATTGATCAAATACTCGGCAAGGTAAATGAGTATGCACAGACATTCGACTATAGACAGATGGATCCCTTAGATCAGGCGATATTTCTTCTCGGGTACACCGAATGGAAGGAACTTGAAACACCAAAAGAAGTCTTGCTCAATGAAATGATAGAACTCGCAAAAAGATATTCGGATGAATGAGCACCAAAGTTAATCAATGGTATTATGCACAAAATAATATTAGCAGAAAGTCCAACTGAAGTATAAAATATTCATGAGTAAATAGAGTAGGGGACAGTCGCGACTGTTCCTTACGATTTTTTTTTGTAAAAAAAATCGCCCGGAAAAACCGAGCGATCTGATATGTATATTTTACTTATTATAGTAATCCGTGTTGTATCAGAAGAGCTTCCATAGGTTGCTGGTATTTCTCTATGGCGACATTGCGCGATACTTGAGCGAAATCTTCGCCCTTACCGGCATATATGATCTCACGTGATGAATTTACAATCAGTCCACATGAATCATTCATACCATATTTAGCCACTTCTTCCAGGCTTCCTCCCTGGGCGCCGACACCGGGAACCAAAAGGAAATGATTGGGTACGATTTTGCGGATATCGGTTAGTTCGTTAGCACGCGTCGCACCGACAACATACATCATGCGATCTTTTCCCGCCCATTTCTGGGATATAGCAAATATTTTTTCAAATAAACGTATCCCTTCTTCATTATCGAAGTGTTGAAAGTCTTGTGCTCCTTCATTTGAGGTAAGTGCTAATAATATTACCCATTTTCCTTCATATCCCAGGAATGGTGATACAGAGTCTTTGCCCATATAGGGAGCAACGGTAAGTGCATCGCAGGGTAAATTTTCGAAAAATGCACGTGCATATAATCCTGAAGTATTTCCAATATCACCGCGTTTTGCGTCGGCAATAACGAAAATTTCCGGATAATTTTCTTTGATGTATTTTACTGTTTTTTCAAACGATGCCCATCCTTTTGATCCTTCTGATTCGTAGAAGGCAAGATTCGGTTTATACGCAATAGCGAGATGATGTGTTGTATCCACGATTTGTTTATTGAATTCAAACTGCGGATCTTTCATTTTCAACAGATGTTGAGGAATCTTTTTGATGTCAGTATCAAGTCCGATACACAAGAAAGATTTTTTCTTTACAATTTGTTCAAATAATTGTTCGTAATTCATAATTTTTTTTCTCCTTTTTACTTTAGTTTAAGAATAATACGTTTCGTTGAATTGTTCTTTTGATTCAAAGCCCAAAGCTTTAGTGAGATCTTCACCCATCAATGGATAGAATGTAGTAAAAATCTTTATTCCTTTGACTTTGTCTTTTTTGAGAATCTCGGTCAGAAGTTCAGGATATTCGAGGAGTTTTTTTATTCCCCATGCTTTGCGGTCCTTCCAGTAATCGAGTAATGAATCATAGATTTCTTTGCTGACAAAATTTTCTTCTGCAAGAATCTTCCAGGATTCATCATTCAATGGAATAACTGCATGTGATGTTAATCCAAGATCCTTCATTACTTGTACACCATCTTCAAGTCTATCGACATAGAAGATTATGTCTGTAATGATACCACCGGCATTTCTGATTGCGGGAACCCATTTATCGCGAGGCGATGATCCTTCGTTATTGAGATCTGCAATATGGAGAACTCTTCTTCCTCGTATATCAGGGCCAAGCATTTTTCCATCTTTATAGATCATAAGTGGAGCAACTCCAAGTTTTTCTGCAATAGGAAAGGAAAGGGGCCAATCACGGGATTCTCCACCAGAAGCTACATCAATAGGCTCATTAGAATCTCTGACGATTTGTTCGGCAATGGTCATAATGCTCTGGATTGCAAATTGGAAGTCACTTCCGTTTTTACATATATCCATAGATTGGACATAATAAGGACCAATACACCCTGAGGTATAAGGAAACCATTTATCAGTGAATTTAAATCCACCACTGTTTGCTAATAACAACAGATTCTCTTTTTGAAATTTTTTCATAATTTATTTTTATTTTAGTTTAACAATGTTTACTTTTTATTTTAATATGATTTTTTATAGGAAACAGAGCGTGAAAATCAAGAGTATTGTAAATGAAATACAAAAAAACCCGACGATAAAATGTCAGGTTTTTATGTTTTATTTATATTTTTTTTTATATTTTTATTTTTAAACTTCTAATCATCTAAGCTTCTAAGTTCTAAGTCCTAAGCCCTAAGTTCTAAGCTCTAAGTTCTAAGCTCTAAGTCCTAAGTTCTAAAATCTATCTAGGATTATTTACATTGATAAATGCATGAATCTCAGTAAGGCTAGAAAAGTATCTTACCTTCATAAGTTTATATGACATATATCATCTGTCAGTCTTATAAATAGTATATTCTTTTCCTGTGGGAGCTGCATATACTTGTGGAGTAAAGGTAGTATCTACTTCATGACTTCGGATGGCTTGTGGAATATTTTTTCCATCGATAAAGGTGCGAAGCTCACTGATAGTTCTAAAATATCTGCTAGTAGTAAATTCACTAGAAGTATATCACTGACTATTTGCTTGGATGGTATACACTTTTCCGTTAGGCGCAATATGTCTGTTTGGATCGGTGTTCGTAAATACCCATGACAAAACCCCATACGTATTGATATGACAATCTCCAGGATTTTTACTATCGATATATCTGGTAAGTGCATCACGATTGGCAAAGTAGTTCGCTACTCTAAACATAGGAGACGTATAAGCTATTCTTGCACCGTCATAACTTATAGAATATTCTTTACAGTTTGGAGCTATATGGTTACCTGTATTCACGCTTCATGATCATATATTGCCATCTATTTCTGAACTGATGAGATCTTCCAGATATTGAAGATTACAATCATTGGTAAAATCTATTTCGTCTTCCAACATGCTTTGCATAGTAGCAAGGAATTCTTCATATCTATTTTCATCTCCAGAATAATTTGCTACCAGACTATCAAAAATATCATGGATAGTTACTTCTTCTTCATCAGATAATGTACATTCATTATCTCATTCTTCCTTTGTTACGACTGTGAATTCAAGCATTCTATTAGCTATAGTAAGTACCGAAGAAACAGTATCATCATAATCATTGCTAGATTTGAGGGTGATATACAGATCATCACCATTTTGTACTAATGTTCAGGTACCTTTATCATTACCATTTTTATAAATTTTTCAATTTCCGTCGACGGTAGCCCAAACGGAAACGCCAGGTTTGATACCGGCAAGAGTGATTTCATTCGAATCATAATAGGTGTTCAGATTAGCATTATTTTTTTCATTGATGTCTCGATCATTAAGTTCTACTGCTTCAAAACGTCCGGTATTGTTTCGTGCAAGAGAAATATTTCCGTCTCTATCTTTTGCTTTCATTCTTCGATAATAGATATCATTAGTCACATCAAAATCTGTATTTGGTGAACCCACAGTTCCTGTAGTAGTTATGAAGCCAGTATTTACGATATGTGCGAAATTATTATCTTCGGCTATTTCATACATATATCATTCGATACCAGAACCTGTATCTACACTTGCTATCCATTCGAAAGTAACAAAGAAGAGTTCTTCACCACTAAGCGGATAGGTGAGGGTAGGGGTTGTCGGAGGAATAACATCAGATCATTTAGTAGTGATAGTAAATACACCCGTTCATAGACCGATAGTTACCAATCATGTAATTGTTTGTGCATATCATGAGCTACTTTGTGTGAGTGTTTTAACTTGATTTCCGCTATAGACGAATAATCCTGTTGTTCCTGAAGATACGAATGTTCCTCCAGAATAGATTTCCAATCGTCCAGTAGTAGTTGTAGGTAGGAAGGTAATAGAGGCGGTAACTCATGTCTCAATACCAGCAATCGTTGTTGAACTTCCGGTAAATGTAGATAAAGGTACATACATAAGTGAAAGAAAAGAGAGTGATCATGTCGTAGGCATTTGGCTCAATACATCTCTTGTGGTGATGCTAAATGTACCAGTTCCTGCTCCGATAATTATATTTCATGTAATTGTTTGTATATATCCTGAGCTGCTTTGTGTCGTAGTTTTGACTTGGTTTCCATTATAGACGAGTAATCCTGTTGTTCCTGAAGAAACAAATGTTCATCCAGAATAGATTTCCAATCGTCCTGAAGTAGTAGTAGGAAGAAAGGTAATAGAGGCGGTAACTCCTGTTTCTAATCCTGTAATCGTTGTTGAACTTCCCGTAAATGTATTTATTTGTACACCAGTGAAACTAGCAAAAGCTAACGAACCTGTCGTAGGCATTTGATTGAGTGGACCTCTTGTTGTGAGAGTAAATGTGCCACTTCCATCTCATATATGTACGTTTCATGTAATCATCTGTGCATATCCAGAACTGCTTTGTGCAATAGCTCTGACGGTATATCAGTTATAAACGAGTAATCCTGTTGATCCTGAAGAAACAAATGTTGATCCTGAATAGATTTCCAATCGTCCTGAATTTACGGTAGGAATACATTCGATGGATGCCGAGACTCACGTTTCGAGTCCTGCAACAAGTGTTGAGCTTCCAGTGAAAGTATTTATTTGTACCCCCGTAAAACTAGCAAAAGCAAATGAGCCAGTCGTAGGTAGTTCATTTGGTCATTTTGTTGTTACCACAAAATTTGCACTGACTATTCATACCGTCAAGGTTCCTGTTATGGTCTCATTATATCCTGTTCTAGAAAATACTTCTATTTGTATAGTATCTCCATTGTGTATTGTTCAGGTAAATCATACATTAGATCAGTTGATTTTAAGATATCCATTAGCTGTTGCAGGGACGAAAGAGAGTATTCCTGTTACTGTGGTATTAATTACCGCAGCGGTGTATACATTAGATGTAGTTAAAGTATTCAATTGTGCTGCTCAAGTTCATCAGAAACTCATTGATTCTAATGTAGTATCTCGGATAGCAAAGACTTCAGCGATATATTTACTTGCATCATATTGTGAAGGAATGGCAGTGAAAACATTTCCTGTATCATATCTACGAGGTTCTTCTTGTTTGTACATACTCAATCCGAATGCATAATTGACATACATATTATTTCCTGAAAAAGAAGAGTTATGTCATGTAGCATCACAATTGCCAGTGAGAAGTGTATATAACGTTCCAGAAAATGTAGGATTGGTAGCATAGACACATGACATCATAGTGGTTCCGCTAATTGCTTGTCCTATCTCTGAAAAGAGCGTAGCATCAGAAATAAGATACGTATCATTACCGTTGGTTCCAGAAAAATTACCTCATCAGTTAGCAAACAGTGTTAGATTACCTTCAAACGTATTTCCTAATGAACTATATTCTGTCTTTATTCCTATGCCATTATTATAAATCCCTACATCGTGGAGTACATTACTAGAAGAATTTTTTAATGATATACCTATAGCACTATTGTTATAGATAGCTGCGACATTAAATACATTTTTTTGTGTAGTCAAATCTCCAAACACTCATACACTATTGTTATATGACTGGAAGTTATTCAAGGTATTCCATTTAGATCCATTAGCAAATCGTATTCCATATCAGCTATTGTTATAGGTCTGAGTATTGTTGATGACATTATAGTTGGAAGAATAATAGAGATGTATGCCTGCAGAACCGTTATTAAATGCTTGAGAATTCATAATAGTATTGTTATATGAACCTTGTCCCAGATAAATTCCATATAATGATGTATTATATACTTGAGCATTATTAATAGTATTATTGTTACTCGCTCCATCAAATTGTATTGCAGTTTTGGCTGTTGATGAAGATATGACATTACTTCGGTAATACTTTCCATCTACTTTTATGCTATCGATGATGATATTGCGCTTATTGTTTGCATAAAGTATAGTTCATGATCCATGCTGTTTGGTAAATCTAGTATCATTGTTTCCTATAACTGCGATACAGTTTCCATCAAAATTAAATCATGTACTGGTATTGTAAGATTTATATTCTCCACCAGTAAGCATATATATAGTATGATCTTGGAAATTATAGGTTCCAGAAAATGTGCCTCATGTAAGATACACTACTTGAAAGGCAGAAAGCGAACATCAATTTGTCTGTCGATTCTGGGTATATGTTGATCATGTTCAGAAATATTGATTGATCGCTGCCTGTTGTATGTAGGGCAAACTGGATTCTGGCTCAGCGATATATCTTGAGCTTATATAATCAGCTCCATCAGTACCGTATTCTTGGAGTGTTGTTCCATCATACCAAACGGGTATTCCTTGTTTTAAAATATTTGCTCAAAAGATATATCTGATTGGCGTCTTGCTAATATCAAATGATGATTGTATCCCTCTCAATGTTCCTGTTCGGTTAGTACCACTAAGTAAATTTTGGCCGCTATTGTTCTGTGGGTTGGTTACTCGATTATAATCCATAGAAGTAGATCATGTGTCTATTTGTCCTACACTTCGTGTTGTATTCCCTGGTGATGTAGTTCATAATTCAAATGATGATCCAGACTCAACCACCATGTCATTTGTATTTTCAAAGATTTTTAAATCTCAATATCATGTTGTATGGGAGTATTGTGTTCAGAAGAAAAGTATTGATTCTATAATTAATCATGTTCAATTATTATATAGTATATTTTTGTTGAAGAGTATATTACTTCAAGCAACTAAAATTCAATTGATATTATTATAAAAAATAGAATTATTGATGGATCAATTTGTTATTATATAATATATACCCATAGAATTATTAAAAAATTGACTATTATTGATAATATTTTTAGATACTAGGGAATATAATCACAACATATTATTGTAAAATTTTGAATTATTTATAGTTATAGGAAGACCACTTTTTATGCCTATATCATTATTATAAAATTTCGAATTATTTATAAATATATTATTGTTATTGTTATTATATATTCATAGTGCGATTCAACTACTAGTTATGCCTGCGTATTTATATGCTTCTATATTGTTGAATGTTATATCGGATGGAGCGCTAATATATATTCATGTACTCGTTAAACTTTGACCATTGAAATTAATATTATCTATAATGTTATTTGTTGAACCAGAAATAATCATGCTATTTCATCAGTTTTGTTTAATATAAACGTCGCCTCTACCGATTAGAGCAGAACAGTTGCCGTTCATAGTTATAGGACTTGTGAGTGTATATGTTCCTGAGTTAATTACATATATAGTATTTGCTGACAACGTTCATCCAGAAAAACTACCCGTATATACCACACTTGTAGGTACACAACTCGTACTCCATAGTCTTGTATACGCTGTATCACCAGGTGTTCCATCACCGAAAAGTGCGTACATGATGTTTGCATCACTAGGACTTTGTTCCCAGAAATCTGACGTCAAAAATCCTCACCATAGCCAGCTTGCGCTACTTGGTGTAAGGATATGCGATGCACCTCGCAGCATCCCTATGATTGCTAACGCAAAAACCACAAAAGCATGATGCAGATTATTGTGAAAATGCTCGAAGGTTTTGTGTGCGTTTTTGATGTGATACAGTGGTGACTTCATAACCAAAATGTTAAGTGCTAAATATTCTAACTAACATCTAACAACTAATAACTAACAACGATGGTATTTTTTTTATAAATATTCTCCATTAATTGTTAGTTGTTCACTGCTAGTTGTTAGTTGCTTTTATCGTTTGCTTGGGTTGTTCCAATCGATGTAATGTTTGAGCTCAGAAAGCGTGGTGTAATATTTTACTTTCATAAGCTTGTAGGACATAAATCATCTATCAGTTTTAAATATTTTATATTCTCTTCCATTTGGACCAGCATAAACTATTGGATTAAACGATGTATCTACCGTATGTGTCCAGATTTCTTTTGCAGGATTTTTAAGATCTATATATCTAATGATGCCATCCATAGAGTCGAAATATTTTGCCGAGACAAACTCTGTAGCAGAGAATCCACCGTATTGTCAGATCAGATGATAGATTTTTCCATTTGGAGCAATATGTCTCATAGGATCAGAATCATCAGATGTTCGCAAATTGTTTCCATAGCTATTGATATGACAGTCTCCAGGATTATAATAATCTAGATGTCTGATAAGTGATTCACGGTTTATGAAATAATATCTGGTCATCATTTCGGGAGCATAGTATGCTGATTGATTATTGTCGTACCCGATGCTATATTCTTTACAATTTGGGGTAATATGATTGCTGGTATCGATACCTTCATCAGATCAGAAATCATCTTCGATAAGAGAAAGTAGATAATCGAGATTACAATTATTGCTGAGATTGGACTCATCGTCTACCATACTTTGGAAGGTGGTCAAGAAATCAGTATATTTAGATACATCATTATCATATTCGTCTTTGAGTTCTTCATAGATATTTTCAATGATGAGCTTTTCTGCAGCACTTAAAGAGCAATCATTCCTTTTGGTGGTTATTGCGAATGTACCAGTAATTCAGGCTATATATAGATATCAGGTAACTGTAGTATCATATTCATCACTAGAAACCATTTCTATATACACCGTATCGTTAGAGCTTACCATACCTGTTGTTCCATTGCCTCATGTAGTGTTGTTAATGAAAAGCATTCCTTTGGAAATAGTCAATAATGTAGGTCAGGTGAGTCCAAGAATCCAAATCGGATCAGATCTATAGATGGTATCGAGATCTACGTTTCTCAATCGAATGACAGGGGTAACGATAAGTACTCCAGTTGCTGAAGAACAATATTGAGGAGAAGTAGTAAAGCTAATCGTAGGAGAATTAGTAGTATTATTGAGGTAATCTACTGCTACTATTCTCATATAATACGTTCATAAAGGCAGTAATGCAATATTGAGTGTGATACCTGTCGTAGTATTTGCTACGGTTCAACTTGTTACCTCACCTGTTAGCATTCAGCTATTGGTATATACTTCATATCTATAATACGAGAGTCCGGCACCGCTATCATAGGAAGCGGTTCGGGTTACACTGAGTCATGTAGATGGACAGAGTGCAACACCATTTATCGGAGTGATAATGGTCGGAGTCGTAGGTGGTGTAGTATCTACGTAAACTCTTTTATTAGCATCAGTATAATTGCATGATCCAGTAACATATCTGCTTGAAAAATTATTCCAATCGTTGGTATTGGTTAGTATGATATTTCTAGAAACATAATCGTAAATGCTATTACCGGTATAGTCGCCGGTAAAAATACCTAAAGTAAAGTCTCCTGTTACAGTATATTGTACAGGTTCAGTTGCTGCTCATTGAATGATGATCCCTGTTCTGTTGGTATAATATGTTCCAATAGAAGGATGGAGAACAACACTTCCAGAATATGATAAGAAGCTGATTTCTCCTTGGAAGTTTGGATTACATCCAGTTCATGATAAGCTTCATCACGTTGCTCCTACCTGGAATGGTATTTGTTGTGCACAATGAGGACCAGTAAGTCATGGTCATAAAACAGTACAAGTAGCTATATAATCACCTGTAGCAAAAGTAGCTCAGGTTATTAATGTGTATGAACTTGCACCAGTAGATATTATAATACTAGAAAAAGCACTTCATCCAGTTCATCAAGAAAAGATACTTATGATATACCCACTTACATTTGTTCCATAACAGGTCAGTGCAATACCGCTACCTTGTGAAATTACAATAGGTTGTATCGATGGTGAGGAGGTGAAATCCTGACACCATGGGACGTTCATTCCAAGTTGAGCGATTCATCCATTAGTATCAAAGATATGTCCTGCGTGTACTCATCAGGTTTCTATCCATAATGTATGATCAAAAACTGCTCAACTGATAAGGTTACCAGTAAAATTATAGCTTACCCCAGCAAACATACTGAATGTTTGCCCACTGAAATAGTGGTTTATCTGACCATATACTTCATTAGGAAGTGGAATATATGATCAACTTACTCATGTACAACTCGTGAAGAATCCATTATCCATGGTCATGGTCTCATATCCTGTTCATTGTCCGCTGAGAATAGAAAGATTACCGGTATCCAAAGGCCAAAGTCTTCGTCCTCTTTGATTGTTGTAATAAATACCTCTCAAATGTCCTGTACATTGGATTGCTTGTGCTCAGCTATTTATAGTGATTAACTGTCAAGTGGAAAGTGTTTCAATATCTTGCCAGAAGATGATACCTACGAAATTATTTCCTCCATATTTAAAATGGGTATTGGAATAATATCAGGTATTGAATCATCATGACCATGATGAAAACATAGTCGAAAGACTATTTTCAAATGGAATACTCTCTGCATAGATAAATCTGAATGTAGTCACAAAAACTCCCAAAAAGAAAGCAATTCCCAAAAGAACCTTGCTGAATCTAGATATTCTACGATACTGGTGTGTAAGTGTTGCGATCATGATATACATAAAAGGAATAAACATATTAGGTACTAGGTGAAAGGTACTAGGTGAAAGGTTTTTATTTTTTATCTGTTCCTTGTTCCTAATTTCCTTGTTCCTCGTCCCTTTAAGTATATCCCCAGCGAGTAAATAATCAAAAAAACACTGCCTTTATTACTATAATAGATTGACAGTGTTTGGAAAATAGATTTAATATGTATATTTTGTGGGATTTTTAAAAGAAAATTCTGAATAGAAATTTCTTACTCAGCTAAAATACTTTGGAATATTTCTGGTATATTCGTTTCATCCGTATATAGGGTGAAAAGTTTTTTTTCTAAATTAATGATGTCGCTTGGGGAAAGGGTAGGCAAAATTTCGTTTTTAAATACTTCCATAATCGGAGGAATCAGTGAATCATTTTTAATTCTTTCATAGTGCAGATACATCGCATAAGTCACTTCTTCATTTGTCCCCACACATTCAAATGGCTTAATACCATCAATACCGAGCAGTTCTTTATAGAGAGGAAGTAATTCTTTATTGTCATACAATTCCTGGCCAAAAATATTTTGGGTCTCGTTGTCGTTAAGAAAAGGTCTCAAAGTCACATAGACAAACGCGCATTTTGGACAGACACCACATCGACGATGATCAGTGGTCTTATTACTTTCTATGATTTTGAAATTATTATTGCAGCTGCTGAAAGTGTCAAAATACTGCTGATATTGACTGAATAGTTTAGCTATCTTAATCTCATACATTCATCTCAGGAGACTGAAATATTCTATATCAGGAGAAATATATTTTTTGATATATTGAGAAAAATCTGATTCAAATTGATAACTTTTTGATCGTTGATGATTGATTTCTATTCCATCCATGACAGTATTCCCTTCATTCGCACTTTTTTCATTGGACATAATGATATATTTGTAATTGTAGATATAAGCGGCAGTAGTAATGACAAAAGCTATGATTCCACTGATGGGTACATGACCGTTATAATACCCTTGCTGATTCATATCAAATATTTTAACATCCATAGTTCTTATCATAAGCAATCTTGGTGCTCAAATTTTATCTCAAACCACTTTATGGAGATAATAGTCTTTACCAAACGTTGAGGTATAGAAAGGTATATTCAGCTTTTTTACGAGTTCTATACTTACGAGACTATCTTTTCCTCATCCAATCGCAATCATCGGGATATTCGACGCTGTTGAAAATAATTTCTGAGGTGATGCTTTTTCTCAATTGACGAAATTAATACGTCCCTTTGGTGAAAGATTGTTTCTAAAGAAAAATTCTCCCAATCATTGAGTATAAAATGTTTTCCAAAATTTTTGCTGATCTTGATTGAGCGAACCATGTTCTATGACGAGATTCTCTGTAGGATACAGTTTATAATAGCTGATTCCTAGTGCTAAAGAAAGATGGAAGAGAAGGGTGTTGAGTATTTCTTTATCCAAATCGTTGATGGGAGTAAATCCAGGACAAGAAAAATCTATAGTTTCCGTAAAATCGACGTCATGATCAAACGAATAAAAAAAAGAAGCTTTGAGCGTCTTTGGGTCAAAGGTATATCAGGTAAAATAAAATGTCTGAAATTCTTTCATTACATCTATTCGTGAGATAAATCATCTCTACGATACATATCGAAACGAGTAAATCAAGGATTAATCCCATAGACTCAAATAAAATAAAAAAAAAGACTTGCAATTTGCTTCTGATGTCGTATAAACACACCTCAAAACAAAAAAACAAAAATTAATAAAACTAAAAAAGGAAGAAAATTATGTTCGGAAATGAAATTATTGACGGTATTGTAATCGTTCTTATTGCTGTTGTGGTTATCTGGTTTGGATTCGTAGGATTCAAATGGTATATCGATTCAAGAGCGGTAAGAGAAGTGCAACAAGAATATCAAAATTCTTTGTCAGCACAAAAGAAATAAAAACAATACAGTAAAAAAACAAGTAATGATGACATATTGGGTCATCATTTTTTAGATGTTTTTAAAATTGCATTTGTGGTGGAAATCGCTATATTCAAAGCAATAAAGTCTTATATCCTATCTATGATATATGATAAGTTTTGAAAAATTTCAAAATAAGAAAATAGCTATATTATGATATGGAAGAGAGGGGAAATCATCTCTACAATTTCTTTTGAAAATCGGTATTTCACCACAGAATATTACTATTCTAGATGGGGCAAAAAAGATAGAATGACTAGCAGCAAATTTTGAATATTTCAGTAAAATATTTGGTATAGAACCTGAATTCAATATGACGTTTGGCGATACCTATCTCGATAATCTCAAAAAATTTGATATCATTATCAAAACACCAGGAATTTCTTTATATCACGAAAAAATATATCCTTATAGGCATAAATTGAGTTCACAAGCTCAGATTTTTTTTGATTATTATCAAGGGAAAATACTAGCCGTTTCTGGTACGAAAGGTAAATCTACTACATCCACACTTATCTACGAGACATTAAAAAATGCCAAAAAAAAAGTTCAGCTCATTGGAAATATAGGCAATCCTGTGCTTGATTATTTAGATATAGAAAACGTAAAGTCACAAGAAGATGAATATGTGGTATTTGAAGTCTCGAGTTATATGTTGGAGTGACTCAAAAAAAAGAATTATATCAGTATATTATTAAATATTTATCCAGATCATTTGGATCGACACAATGGCTTTGATAACTACCAAAAAGCAAAATTTAATATCATTTATGGTAGTGAACATAATCTTATTAGATATGAAATATTAAATAAAAATGATTTGGATTCTGATGATTTCAAAGAATATAATGCTAGAATATTCGGAAGAAGCGGTGAATATGTATATACCTGATGAAATTTCTTTGCTCATAACCATAAGATATTTGATGATAAAGAAATTCTCCTCAAAGGTGAACATAATATGATGAATATTTGCTCGGTGATAGGTGTTTGTGATATTATGAAGATAGACTATAAGATACTTGAAGAGACATTGAAAACATTTCAAGGGCTTCCGCACAGGATGGAAATAGTAGGTACATATTGATGAATAACGCGGATTGATGATGCTATTTCTACTACACCGGAAAGCACTATTCAAGCGATTAAGACGTTTGGAAAACAAATCGACACTATTTTTCTCGGAGGAACAGATAGAGGATATGTTTTTGATGATCTGATTGCATGTATCCGTGAATATGGCATCAGAAATGTTGTTTTGTTTCCTGATTCCGGCAAGAGAATTGCACAAACTATCAAAGATGACGAAACTCAGTTGGGAAAAGATATTGTCCGAATACATATGTTCCAGACCAATGATATGAAAGAAGCAGTAAAATTCGCGTATAAATATACCAAACATGAGGGTATATGTCTGCTTTCTACAGCATCACCGAGTTATAGTTTACGAAAGAATTTTGAAGAAAAATGAAATTTATTTAAACAATATATACAAGAATTATCGTAGACTAAATAAAAGGAGGAACAAAAGAGGAAATGAGGAAGAAAAAAAGGAAAAATTTCTTAACGTTGTAATGTTTTAATATTTTAATTTTATATAGTAAATAGAAGACATGAAAAAGCTCGTTGTATCTATTATCATAATAAGTATATGAATCTGATTTACTTTCGCGCATCAGCCGAGATTGATCTTTCAACAGCCAGCAGGGCAGGTGGTGAATGTTCAAAATCCTGAGGTATCACAAGCATTTTACGGCAATTTAGTTGGACAAGAAGATGTGTATCAGATTGTTTCTACTACCGGATTTTTATTATACGTAAATATTTTATCACCAGATCTTTCAGGAAGTAGAACAGATTTTACCGTAGATATTATAGAAGGGGATGTTGCTATATATACAAGGATTGATGGTAAAAAATTTCAGCGATCGAAATTCTTTGAACCCTTTGGATGAGATATGTATCTTCAATGAATAAGTCGAGAAAAACAGGTAGGACCTGGAACATATACTATCAAAGTTTCCAATTCAGACAATCAAGGAAAATATTCCTTAGCGATAGGTAAGTTAGAAAGTTTTTCCATGAAAGAAATAATTAACACGTACAAAGTAATGCCAGCCCTCAAAATACAATTCTTCGAAAAACCACGATACACGATATTTTGGAATTATGTGTGATTGTTTTTATTAGTGATGATTGTTGCAGTTGTTGTAGTGGTTTGGTGAGGAGTAAAGATTGTAAAATATATCAGACGCAGATAAAAAATACAGAAAGACTTGAATTTAGAAGCCAAATCCATATATATTACTTGGCTAATTTTTTTTAGTAAAAAAATAAAAAAATATAAACAAAACAAAAAAAAATGAAAGATAAAAAAAGCAGAGAAGTCTTCGAAATTATGGAAAAAAGAAGTATTGTAGGTGTAGTCATAGAAGCAATCAAAAACACTTCTATTCCAAGAACAAAAAAAAGGTATAAAGAAATACAAAGTCATCTTTCTTCTCTTAATGAGGGGATAATGGATGCTGAAGCATTCCAGAAATACCTAGAAGAAATTTTGGATTACGATGAGGTTATCTTGGTTACTTTTAAAAAGATCAAGAGAAATGGAAAGATGGGATGCAGAAAAGAATTTGCAAAAGGATTTTATTATTACATCGGCAGAGATGCTGATGAACTTTCAAAAGTCTATATTCATTGGGATGAAGACAAAAAATATTTACTAAAGAATATACATTGTTTGAAAGTAAATACCCTTTCAATAAGAAAACAAGTATTTTATTTTTCAGAAAACATTTTTAGCCTATCTATTTCCCTGTATAACGAAGAAAAAGAATTGCTTGCTGACCTTTGTCTTTATGTAGGATTTTGACATTAATTTCTACAAGAGTCACGGTGTTTCCGTGCTCTTTTTTTTGTTTTGAAAAACAGGACGAAATCATTAATCTCTACATCATACATTTATCTTGTAATGAATTCTATGACAGAAACAGCCTTAGTGCTTATTGATTTTCAGTCCGAACGAATAAATCCAGAAAGCGAATATTATGTAGGTGATATCCAAGAGGTGATTGCCAAAGTCAATTATCTTATAGATCATTGCAGAACCAGAGAATATAAAATCATTCGAACAAAACATAGAGAACCTGATTCATTAGAACATTTCTGACCAGAAAGTCAGTTTATACCTGGACTCAAAGGAAATGATACAGATACTATTCTGATTAAGAATAAAATCAGCCCATTCTATAATACCTCATTAGACCAAGAATTGAGCGGCATCAAAAATGTCATCGTTTGTGGGATACTCACTAACTTGTGTGTGAGAAGTTTTATCCAGGACGCCTATGATAGAGATTTTAAAATCACCGTCATCAAAGATTGTTGCGTAGCACATACGCCAGAGATACAAGAGTTCACTTTTTTTGATCTCGCTCAGACGAGAGATGAAATAGATTTCACTGATCTCAAAGAGTTTGTAGAATAAATATACAACAATGGACGAAGAAATAGACGAAAGGTTGTTGAACGATGGCTGTAAAACAGCGACTTTTAGTCGCGAAGTATTAGGCAATTTTTAGTCGTCCCGATTTATCGGGACATTAGTCATTTATATAAAGAATACAATGGACCAGACATTATTACAATTTCTAGAGACTCATCATATCTTATATACTCCCTATGAACATGAAGCGGTGTTTACCGTAGAGGCTGCAGATAGGGTATTTCCAAATATTGCATGAATGCATGTAAAGAATCTTTTTCTGAAAGATAAATATGGTAAATTCTATCTTGTTTGTATAGAAGCATACAAAAGACTCCCTCTCAAAGATTTTGGAAGAAAATTTGGAATCAAAGAATTATCGTTTTGATGACCTGAACAGTTGTTACAAGAAATGCACCTGACGCCCTGAAGTGTATCACTATTCTGATTGATATATGCAAAAGATATTGCCGTATATATTGATGAAGATATTCGAGCTGCAGAGCGTGTCTGATGGCATCCTAATATCAATACCGCGACGATTATGATCACGCATGAGTGATTAGAAACGTTTTTGAATGCTATAAATATCACGCCGACGATATTCAGTATTGAAAATTTGTAAAATAAAAATTACTTTATTGTTTCATGCTCTAAAGAACATTATTAAATCAACCTGGGTAATTTAGTATCCAGGTAATTTGTATATTTGTTATGAGGATATATTGTAAGAAAATTTAATCGATAAACCTTTTGAAGTCATTTACGCTATCAAATGATTTATATACAGAAGCGAATCTGATGTAAACCACAGGATCCATTTTTTTCAATGCTCTGAGGACATCATCACCGATTTCTTTAGAAGTAATTTCATTCTTATCGATAGACCATTCTGCTTCTAAGTTATTGATAAGATTTTCTATTTGTTCTCTATCTATTTCTCTTTTTGCAAAAGCTAACAAAAGTGCCTTTTTGAGCTTCTGTCTGTCGTACATCTCTTTGCTGCCATCCTTTTTGATTACTACAAGCTCTGTAAATCATTTTCTTTCAAACGTAGTAAACCTATGCTGACAATATTCGCATTCTCTCCTTCTTCTGATACTCTGGCCATCTTCAATCATTCTTGAATCGATGACTTTGGTCTCCATACTCTGACATTTCGGACACTTCATAACTTTATATTAACATATAAATAGTGAATAGTGAAAAGTGAAGAGTGAAAAGTGTAGGAATTGTTATATTATGGACTATCATATATTACAATAGTTTGTAAGTATACAAATACCAACACTTTTAGTTTTTCACTATTAGTTATTAGTTAATTTTATTATTGTGGCATCAAAAACCTCTTATTATAATACGTGATGTTTTTGAGGAATCATTTGAATCGGATGATATCTTCACTGATAATTTTTTTCTTGGTTTCTTCAAGGACTTTATTACCGGTAAAAGATAGTCGATTATCATACCCTATTTTGAGATAGTCTTTATTATCGTCAATTTCTATCCAGTATTTGATGATTTCATTAAAGTCAGCTTGTAAAGTATTGATGACGCCAAGGAGCTTATGATAATAATATTCGTCGATATTCAAGATGTCCTGGATATAGATTTTTATGAGCAATTCAGTATCGACGACAATATTTTTTTTGCTTGCTTCATCTCTCAAATAGGTGAGGTGAATAAGGAATCAAAAGAATGTCTCTCTGATCGTTGCAAAGATACCCATGATGGCAGTATCAGAATATTCCTTTTTAAAAATAATTTTATTTTCTGTTATAGCTCTACAAAATTTTTTGCTGATCCAAAAATCTAGGTTATAGATATTTTCTTTGATGTGATAGATATCTTGGTCGGTAAGCTCTTTTTTGAGGATAGAAATAAATTCATTATGTTCAAGATTATTGGTGATATCACGATAAACGGATTCAATAAATTGCTTGTCGGAAAGTTTTACCATCTCTGAAATCTCTTGTCCTATGAGTCATTTGAAGAGTTCGATGATATGTTTATTTTTGATGTACAATCTGATATCTTTGGGGTTGATATCCTGCAAAACCGTTGCCAAAAATGTTTCATCAAACGATTTGAGGAGTGAAATATTTGAGTAAATATTTTTGATGTCCGTTTTGTGCGGGAGATTAAATTTCTGTTTTCCAGCTCTTACATTTTCTGCAGTATGTTTGTAGAAAAAGACGTTTTTCCCATATTGATAGAGGAGTCATCCGTAATACAATAGTGTATTATTTTTTTTATCTATCTGATCATCGATAGCGTTCATCTGCTGGATAATAGGCCTTCTAAATAATCTGAGAAAAAAATTATCACCTCTAGAAACCCATGATCATCCAATAAGGGTGATATAAAAATTTAATATTTTTTCCATCATCTTGGATTCTTTTTTGATCCTTTCTGGGATTTTAAAACTCTCAATATTTTCTACATCTTCTCCGATAGAGGACATAAGATCATCAAGGTCTTCTTTGATCGGTGACTTCGCATCATGATCTCTAAATGTGGTGATCATATATTTTTGCACTCCTCAGAAAAAATTCTTTTTAAAATTTCTGTAATCCGTGATATAGAGTAAGAAATCTTCCAATTGACTATCATCTTTGCGGAAACTCTTGATAAAATTATCGAGGATTTTTCTATCAAAAAGTTTGGAAATGACCGTATCAGTAATCAGAAACATATCTGAATCGATAAACAGATATCTCAATAAAATATCAGCAGGCAAGACGGATTGCATGATTTTGGTCTCTAGCGCAGAAAAATTCTTTTTGCCGGTATAGTCTTTATGGTTGGCTACAAAATCCGCATAAACGGCTTTAGAAGTTCATTTCAATTCATCGTAGAATAGCCATGAATAGATGTCTTTGTCGGTGACTTGGGGATGAACGAAGATGTCATTGAAGTTTCTATACACGGCAAAGAGCAAGAAAAATAATTCTATCTGATTCAATACCTCTTTTTTGATTGCTTTGATAATGGCAGGATCCGCTTTCTTACCTGTCTGTTGAAAGACAAATTCATAGAATGAAAAGATGACTTCCACAAATCGATTATAATTTTTTTCTCTATCCTTGTAGGGAAATATTTTTATTCTTGCCAGAAAAACGAAACTCAGCAAAAAAATCGTATAGAGGAAATTGAGATAATACTCAGGTGGATATGCTCTAAAAATATCTTTGACTTGTAAGGCGACGACTAATGAAAGATTGTTTGCTACATTTGCGGGAGAAAAAAATCTATAGCCATTGAGATTCGCTGTCGCGCAATAGCTATAATACGTATCGATATCTTTGGGCTTGATATTCTGGTTTTCGCCGAATCCTATTTTAAACTCAAACGGATCGAGCGTCACGTCAAAAAGATTCAGCTTATAATTTTCTACAATCTTTCTATTGATGACAGAAAAAAATTCTTTCGTTGAAATAAACGAGATAAACATACTTGCAGGATTGATGGTCTGTGCAACTATTTCGTCAGGAAACAATGATAATAAGACTCTTTTGAAGAGTTGCATAGTATGCTTTTAAAACATTAAAATATTAGTTTTTAGAGACAACAGTAACTTTATATTGTAAGGTGTCCCATGTCTGTCTTGGATTGATATCAAAGAGGACTAAGGTATTTCCATCTTCGTCTTTTTCCGTTCATTTTACTACACCTGCGATATTTCATAATTTCTGTACGGTTCAATTCTTAGGTGTGATGCTGAGTTTGTCGAAAATAAGTTGAGAGATTTTTTGGATCTGATTTTGGTCATAAAGTTTTCCGTATCATTCTTCAGGTTCGACGGTAATAGTTTTTATTTTACCGATTTTCATTCCTACGATACCTTCATCCAATCCTTCAATGACTTGGCCTGATCATACGGTAAGTATCATACCAGTATTCTCTTCAAATACCTGTCCATCAGCAAACGTAGCGACATAGGTTATAGAAATAGTTTCTCCAATGTGCACTTTATTTGCGCTTCCACATCAACTAAATATCATCAAAGAACATACAGTTATCCCCAAAAGGGTAAGAAGTTTTTTCATGAATGAAAAGGTATAAAAGGATAAAAAAGTTATTTAGATTCGTAGATGATTAGACTATTAGACGTTTAGATGTTTAGGCTCTTCTCTAAGCTTCTAAGCCTCTAAGTTTCTAAAAGTCTAGTTGTTAATCTTATCAAGAATAAATTTTTTCCATGATTCCTGAGGGCTATTTACCTCTTTATCTTCATAATTGACGTAAGGGACTGTCGTTCAGGTATTGGCTTGTTGTTTCTGATACATTTCTTCAAATTTGATGATAAATTCATCACCAAGTAGCATATTATTTTCATGTTCAAGGAAGTATTTTGCATATTCAGATTTTTCATAATTCACCAAAAAATTTTGTGTAAATGCCAATTCAGTAGTTCTAACTTGCTGTTCAATATTAGCCTCTTCGATGGCAGTTTCTATAGAAACATAATTCACATAGGTCTTGATAGCAATCATCATTGCAAAAACGTCCAGAATAAGTATTCCGTATTTGATGCGATTGGGATATTTTCTCAATAATGCTTTTATATACTCCATAAACAGTGAATAGTTAATAGTTAATAGTGAATAGCGTAGGATGTATCATATCATAGACTATTGTAACTTACCATTCGTTTATGAGTAATGTGGTTGAAAAATCAAGCTAAATTGATAGAAATTGAAAGATTAAAAAATTAAAAGATTAAAAAATTCGTTACATGGGTAACTTATGTGTTTTATAAATCTTTTAATTTTCTAAATATTTTAGTATTTCAATCTCTCTATGGCTATCCGTAAATTACCAGAATATCTCATAAATAGACTCAAAGCAGGGGAAATCGTAGAAAGACCTGCATCTATATTGAAAGAATTAGTAGAAAATAGCTTGGACGCAGGAGCGACGCAGATCAAGATAGATATTCATGATGGGGGAAAAAGTCTCATCAGTGTCGAAGATAATGGATCGTGAATCGAGTTGTCAGATATGGATTTATTATTTGAAAGATATGCAACATCCAAAATATATGGCGAACAAGATTTATTCAATCTTAGTAGCTATGGTTTTCGTGGTGAAGCATTAGCAAGTATAGCTGAAGTGAGTAAAACAACAGTTATTTCCAAAACAGAATATAGTGAGATAGGAAGTAAGATAACGAAGCTATGAATGGACCCTATCATCAAACATCAGCCAGTTGGATTTAAACATGGAACTATCGTTACCATTCAAGATCTCTTTTATAATGTACCTGCAAGACTAAAGTTTCTCAAATCTTCTCAGACAGAATTTTTTTATTGCTACAATTACGTCGTAGATATAGCACTTATGCACCCAGATAAAACATTTATCTTCAAAAAGAATGATAAAGTGATTTTTGATTTGCAGCCGAGAGATTCGCTTATGGAGAGGATTACGGATATTTATAAAAAAGATTGGTCAAGTCATATCAAGGAAATACAGCATACAGAGGAGGAATTGTCCATCTATGGTATCATAGGAAATGCGCAGCTCTTATTCGGATCAGCAGAAAACATCAAGATATATGTCAACAAAAGACCAGTTCAGGACAAGATTATCAGAAAGGCACTCATGGATGCATATTACAGACAGATAGCACCGGGAGAGTACCCATTAGCGTTTTTGATGATTGATGCAAAACCGAGTTTCGTAGACGTCAACGTCCATCCGAGAAAGCTTGAAGTAAAATTCGCCGACTCTAGAAAGGTCTATGATATAGTACATGCAAATGTGCAAAAGGCATTGGGAGAGCAAAGAATTTCTACGATAAGCCAACAATTTTCGAGATCAGAAGTGTCTTTGCAACCAAATATTCAGTCATCATCTATGTTTTGAGCTAAAGATTTCTGAGATATACAAGCAACCGTTACGCAAGCAAATATATTTGCACCTAGTGAACAAGAACAATTGCGAGACAGAGAAATAGGGGACTACAAAGTCATCGGACAATTACGAAATTCCTACATCATCATGGAATCCAGTGAAGCACTCTATTATATCGATCAACATGCATTAGCGGAAAGGATATTATTTGAAAAGATAAAATTTTGAATAAAAAATACTGACTGACCTTCTTCGGAAATATTGCTCCAACCGATTACGATACAGGTCGCAAATATTCCCAATCTCGACGAAAAACTTGATGAGATAAATGCCTTGTGATTTGATGTTTCTATGATAGGAGAAAACAAAGTCGCTATCTATTCTGTTCCTCAAGTATTCTCTGTGTACAAAATCGATATGGAAAAAATATTCAATCATATCTTATATTTAGACCAAATCACCTTCGATTATATTCTCGATAAGATTTTTGCTACCCATGCCTGTAAAGTTTCCATCAAAGCAGGGGATAGGCTTTCTCTGCCGGAGATGAGCAACTTAGTAAAAGAATGACTTCAGGCTATTTCATGACTTTTTGTCTGTCAGCATGGTAGACCATTTTTTATCAAAACGGAAAAATGAGATATCGATAAGTTTTTTGATAGGTAAAAATATATTATGACTACATTACGCAAAAAGAATAGATTAGAACAATGGTTATATAATAGAGGTTGCTTCTTTGTGACTATATGTACACAAGATAAAATTTCATATTTTGGAGATGTGGATGTAGGGGCGGATACCATCCGCCTAAATTGATATTGAAAGATAGTTGAACAATGCCGAATAAATATTTCATCAATATATGAAAATGTTTCATTGGAAGATTTTATTATTATGCCAAATCATATTCATGCAGTAATAAGTATTGATGAAAATGAGGCGATTGATAATCGCCCCTACGGAACATTATCAAAAGTTATTAAATGATTCAAACAAGCTACTACTAAACAATTACATGAAGCATGATTGCAATCCTTCAAATGGCAAAAATCATTCTATGATCATGTAGTTCGTAACGAGCAAGATCTTCTAAGAATCCAAGAATATATACTACTAAATCCATACAAGTGGAAAAATGATGAATATTATTTAGGATAAAAAAAATCGCACACATACGTGAACGATTTTCTGTATATATTATTTAAATTTTGAATTATCTAATTTCTATCTGATATCCCGTCAACTGCGTAGCTAATTTTACATTAGATGCTCATTTTCCTATAGCTAATGCTTTCTGACTTTCATCCATCATTACGATAGCTTTGTTGTCGATGATTTCTACGGTATTTATCTGAGCTGGTTTAAGACAGTTTTTGATCAATTGGATAGGATCTTCAGTGTCTTCTACAAAATCTATTTTTTCTCCATCAAGCAATGAAAGTACAGTATTTATTCTATCTCCCTTACTTCCTACCATTACTCCTACCGGATCTACTTTTTCTTCATTGGAGTATACAATGATTTTTGTCCTTTTACCTGGTATTCTAACGATTTTTTCAATAGCTACGATACCTTCTTCGAGTTCTGGAACTATTTTTCTCAAGATAGCTTCGATATATTCTGTAGTAGATTGGGTGATTTCAAGTACGATACCACCTTGTCCTTTGGAAATCTGTTTTAATAAGACAAATATTTCTTCTCCTGGTTCATACATCCTATTTGGGATTTGACCATCTGGTTGCAATACTACTGCGGTTCACTCGATATCCAAGATAACACTATCTGCATGTACTCTGATGACTCTTGCTTTCAATAATTCTCCCTGTTTATTTTGAAATTTTTCATAGAATCTTTCTCTTTCGATAGCTTTGAGGCTTTGTTTGATAGTTTGCGCAGCAGATTGAGCAGCGATTCTGGAAAGTTCCATAGTTGCTGGGGTAACATCAATCAAAAGTTTTTCTCCCATAGTCACATCTTTTCTGATTTTTTTAGCATCAGCAAGCGTGATTTGTTCTTCAGGTTCTTCAACATCTTTCACTACTTCAAGTTCTCTATAGATAGTTACGGTTCCATCATTTTCAATGTTTACCATAATTTCAGATTTTTTGTACTGAGGGTAATCTTTTTTAAATCCAGATTTGATTCCTGATTTTACGATTTCAAGAACTTGATACGGATCGAATTTATAATCATCTACAAGCGCCATAATTGCAGTTTGAATGCTTTTTCCATCTAATTTCATAATTTTTTACAGTAAATAAAAAATAGGATAATCTTATTATCCTATAGTCATAATATACTTTCAGGAAAGATTTTCAATACTATTTCTAGCAATAAAAAAAAGGAACGTATAGAACGTTCCATAAAGTGAGATATTGATGTGCTTATTGTTGTCTTACCAGTGTTGAATCTTTTGATTCACCTGTTTCCATGGTAAAAAGGAATTTGCCTGCACATGTGGTTTCTTCGTTAAGTTTACGATACATCAAAGAAATCCTACGTTGGAATTCTGTCATTCCTATTTCATCGGTTAAAGCACCGAGGTTCTCTTTCTTGACGTGTCGCAACAAAAAGCGTGTACGACCATCATTAAGTAGTAATAGAGATATTGAGAAGATATGTCTTCTCAAATGGGGACTGAGAACTAGATATATATCTCTTTTGTTCCCACGTGTTTCTACTTCAATAGTGTATGTTGTATTTGGCATAAAAATATATATTTTTTTGTTTTTATATACTATAATTATATATACATAAAAGTCAAGAATAAAACAATAGTAAACATCATTAAAAAAAGAGAGGATAATACATCCTCTCCATATCTTTATTGCTCTCTACAAATTTTTTGTATGCCCATACGTTTGTATGTATAACTACCCATAGAACCTGTATATGTTGATAATCCAACTATGAGATAATAGCCATCGCTATCAGTCTGTTTGTTGTTGAGTTTGAAGTTGCTCAAACCATCAAATCTGCTGATTGCATAATTATGGGTGCCAAAAGTGATTGTATCTTCACCTATATCTATCTTATCAAAGAAATGGTTATTGAGATCTGCATGGCCCCATGATGAGATAATTAGGGTACTATCACATTCCAGTTTTGCTATATTGTTCTCCATTTTTTCATCTTCTCTAGCAATCTCTTTTTTTGAAGGACCGCAGCCAAATAAGAAGATAAGAATAGATATGCATGCTAAAAAATACCTTAGTGTTTTCATAATATTGATTTTTATTTGTTTTGTGTTTTATACGTATAGTAATAAAAAAGTCAATGCATATTTTTTGATTTGATATTGTAATCGGTGTATTTTTCTATAAATACTAAATTAGTCAGAAAGATATACTAGCACGCTGAATAGCTAGAGTATCCAATGGTCACTTATCTTTTCTGTGGAGCTAACGCTGAGAAGCTGAATCGATGAGGGCCCCTTATGTTTTATAAGGGGATTTTTTTTATCGAAAAAAAAGAGCTAATATAGCTCCCGTAAATTTTTTTATACAAACTCAAGATTAATTAGCACAAAGTTTGTTTATAGTCATAGTGTTAAGGTTTCCATCTGGAGACACGTCAAAATTATTGGTAGAAATGTACAGACTATAGGGACCTGTAGGGTTAGTGAGAAGATAATTATCATCAGGAAAGGCATTGACTTTAAACGAGTACTTTCCAAGTAACATTGTGTCTGCCCCTGATTCCAATAGTTCAAATAAGAACTTGTGTGTTGTTTCCATGAGAAAAATGGATCCCGTAAGGCATTTCATTGTATCCAATTGTTCTCCAAGTACCTTGTTCTTCTGAGTGATTTCTTTTTTTGATTGACAGGCAACCAAACAAAAAAGAATGATTGATAAAAAAAATATTTTTTTCATGGTTTTTTAGTTTTTATTTTTTATATTATATTTATTTTACAATAAAAGTCAATACATAAACTTTTATGATAAAATAATAAAAAAAGGAGCGAATATCGCTCCAATAAGTTATTATTACTTAAAAAGACTTCTAACTTCTTTTTTTTTAATCTGCAACAGATTATCTACATACATACAAGGTTCACAGTCTTTGATATAGTTTTCAACTGCCCATGTTTGTTCTTTTGCAGCATAATAATCATTACTGCCTTCATCAACATACATGAGATTATAGGATGCATCTCTGCTTGCCTGTTTGATCGAGTCAGGGACGTATTTTTCCAGGACAGCATCTTTAATTAATTGTAATGTAGCTATTTCTTGCTGTAACTCGTGAATTGTTTTTTTTGGTGTGCTGTGATTATTTAAAACAAGAATTGTCGCAAAGGACATGCAAAAAAACAAAGTAAGGAAATTTATTGTTTTCATGTTTTTGATTTTTTATTTTATATCTTATAAATATTTAAGAATAAAAGTCAAGTCTTATATTTTCTCAAGCAAATCCGTAATTATAGAATTCGATACATCCATACCAGCATCAGTGAGTTGTAATCTTTTTCTATCAAAATCTACTAGTTCTGCTTTTTTAAAATTTGTAATTAGTCATTCATAATTCGGTACGAGCACAGAAATGAATTTTCCAAGATCGGCGATTCCTTCTCTGGTTCTGAGTCTGAGGAAAAATTCTTCAATCAAAAGATCTGATTCATTCAGCACGTGGACTTCTTTTTCGTCGATATACGTTCATTCAAGATATTGCTTGATATCAGCAGTATTGGTTCGGCGTTTGCTCCCAAAAAACGAACTAGCTGAAAGTCATAACCCGATATAGGGTTCCATATTCCAGTAGACCATATTGTGGATAGAGACTTTACTTGCTGCAGCGAAATTCGAGATTTCATATCTTCCAAATCCCGCATCTTCGATAATCTCTTTTAATATCGTAAATTCTTCCATGATCTCATCATCAGTTCAATGATATGTTGGAGTAGTGCACGTCATTTCGAGCTTAGGCGAGAAATCTCCTCACTTTTTGTAGGATTTCTCCCCCGCTTTAGCGGAGTCGAAATGACTGATTCCTTCCAACGTATACAGCGAGATACTATCTACATATCCGCTTGCTAAAAATTTCTGAAAAAAATCGCGTTTAAATTCATGCCAGAGCTGTTTGAAACCATTCTTGCTTACTTGAAATTTCCCAAATGCGATGAAGTCAAAATTGAAGACATTGTTATCTTTTTTTAATTTTACCAGTGATCTCAAAAATTCTACGATAGCTCAAAAATTATATCCTCTTCAGGTCATCTTCAAGACTTCATCATCAAAACTTTGGATACCGAAACTATATCTCAATCTGGAAACTTTATCATATTTTTTATTCAATACCTGGACGAAATTCAGCACTTCTGCTTCCGGATAGGGATTTAATTCGATACTCAGTTCAGCCAGATCTTCAAAATCAAACTTCGTTCTGATATATTCAATGATATCGATAATCCTCACAACACCAATCCTACTCGGAGTTCCTCATCAGATATATACTGTTTTTAATGATTTATCTGTCAGAATATTTGCATAATGATCAATCTCTTTCTTTAATGTCACGATATATGTATCTATTAAAGAATCAGAAGAATCTGTCGGCATACTATTGAATCAACAATAGGCACATTTGCTTGCACAGAAGGGGATATGAATATAGAGACTTAACATAGTATATGAAGACGTCATTTCGAGGCGTAGACGAGAAATCTCCTCACTATTTATGAGATTTCTCACTTCGTTCGAAATGACTAAAAAAGTAATTATTATCTCGTTATATCTAATCCTTCTCCGTCTTTAAACTTACCGAGTTTGGATCAGATTTTATCTTTTCTACAGTATTGTTTATAATCAAGTACTTTCTGCTTTCTTGCTTCAATAGGTTCTTTGGACATCATGCCAGGTCCGCCAATACATCATCATTCGCATGCTAAGATATCGAGGAATCTGATATTTGGATTATTTTTAAATTCTTGGAATCCTGCATCTAGATTTGCTGGTCCATCGATAGCAAGCATCTGTGATCTATCTACAATGTCTTTGAGATGTAAACTATCAGCTACTCCTCATGCAAGCGGATAAACTTTGGTATAATCATTATAGAATTTATCAAAATCCGGCGTACCATCTTCGGTCACCGAGAAGGTAAATTCTTTGACGGGAATATTATTCTCTTTGGTATAATCAAAAATATCTTGAAGCTCCTTAAATGTTATCGCATAATCTATCCCATACTGTTTGGCTTCCATTTTTTTTGCGAAACATGGCCCGATAAAGAGTGTCTTGTATCCAGGTCCATATTGTTTTTTCACGAATCTATCCATGACGACCATCGGAGAAGCAACATCGATAATATATTCTTTCAAATCCGGATATTTAAACTCAATCATTTTAACTATTGTAGGACAATTAGGACAAATATATTTTTTTTCTGGATTCTCTTTAAAGATTTTCTCGTATTCCATGTTGATCAATTTTGCTGCATAGGTAAGCTCGACTATCTTTTCTACACCAATAGATTTGAGGCTAATGATGATTCATGGATAGCCAAAATCCACAGGAAAACTCGGCGCAAGCAGTACTACAATCTTTTCATGTGATAAATCATCTACAAGGGTCTGAAGCTCTGGAGTAAGTGGCATGAAACACAATTAAGAATTAAAAAAACCGTTCTAGCGTCATTCCGGATTCTTCATAATTACGTCATTCCCAACCTGCCTACCGCAGGCAGGCTCGATTGGGAATCCATCTTGCTTAGTATGGATTCCGGCTGCAATTTCTTGGCGCCGGAATGACGTGAAAGAGTAAGAGATCGGGAATGACGTAATGAAATATAGTTATAAGTTCTGATAGTTTATATGTAAGGAAGCTATAGTGGTTTTTCAAGGTATAATGAAAATTTGACAAATAAAAAAAAGTGGTTATAATATATATAATTATTTTTTTATAGATTAATACTCTACCTATGAATACTTTGTCTTTTAATATTCTCCCTGTGAACAATACCATTAATCTATCGGACGAATATTTGCTTACCAATAAAAACGCTAAAAATGAAGAAGAGTATAGATCACTTTCTCAAAAAATTTTTGATACTCTAGAAAATATAAAGATGCATAAAGAAGCAAAGAAAATAGCAGAGAAAATGGATCATATAGCAGAATTAAAAACCATATATGGTAAATATCAAAAAGACTTTGCGGATATGATAGCAAGATATGCTATCAAGAAAGAGATCGATCATAAAATAAAATATGGTCATTATGATTGGCTTCATAATCTATCATCAAACGAATATTTCAATGAACAAGAAAAAAAAAGAATAGAAAAAAACTTAGATACCTGTGCTTTGAATTATATAAAAAGACATACTCCGCCGGTATTTAAACATAAGGTAGAAAATGAAAGTGTTCATGATTTTGAAAATCTCGTGAAGATTATATATACAAAATATTTATCAGAACCTGTAAGAAAAGAAGCAGAAAAACTAGTATTAAAAAGAGTAAAAAACAAAAAAGAGTTTTCAAAAAATTTACTTTTGGTAAGAGAAGATACTAATCTTTCGCAAGAAATGAGAGATATAGCAGGCGAATCATTGATAGAGCATGATAGAATGTGAGTAGGAAAATATCAGAAATAAATTTGCATAGAGATATTATATAATATATATTATCTTATCACCAATTGCTAATTCATTACTTTTTTCAAAAGTTCAAATAACTTGATTTGTACTAATTTCATCATACTCATCAATCTCCGGACAATGTAATCGTGAACGAACGGTTAATTTTTCAATCTTTCAACCTGCCCTCGGTATGCCGGGGTCTTTCCATATTTCCATTATATATCAGGTTTCTTCTTTTCACTTTCTTTCTTGCTCGATAGCTAACAATTGCTTATTCACAAACTGTCTGATTTTGGTAAATCTTGCTCTGATTTCAGGGTCATCAACCTTATTTGCTAATTTGCTTGAAGTCGCTAAAGGTTCATCATGATATTCAAATAATGCAATGTTATCAAACTTCGTCTCGTCTACAAATTTTAAAAGTTTTTCAAAATCTTGTTTCGTCTCGCCGGGAAATCCGATGATAAGATTCGTTCTAATAAATCTGATGGGAAAGATTTTTTTAATTTGATCCAAAAATTTTGCGATATATCATTCATCATAGAATCTTCACATTTTCTTCAAGACCGGTGAACTGATATGTTGTAATGGGATATCGAAATACGGGATAAACTTCTTTAATTTTTTCAGCTCCTTGATTTGATTCAAGGTAACAATATCAGGATACAAGTAGAGGAGTCTGTAGGTAAAATCTCATTTTACCTTGTCTAATTTTTTCAATAATTCCAAAAGTTTCGGTTTGCCATACAGGTCAGTTCAATATCTTGTGGTATCTTGGGCTATCAAAATTATTTCCTGGATTCCATTCGCAATCATATTTTTTGCTTCAGCGAGAACTTTTTCTATCGTGAGCGATTGTTGTTTTCCCCTAATAGCTGGGATGATGCAAAAAGTACAATGATTGTCACATCATTCAGCGATTTTGAGATATTCAAACTTCTGCTCGAGATTGGTATATACTCTCGGTGAAGTCGCAAATTCAAATTCTCCATAGCTTTTGCTATCATATCATGTAAGAATCTGTTTTAGACTTACGGTATTTAGATCTCCCCGGGAAAGATAGTGGATGGAACCCGGTTGCAGGTTACAGGTTACAAGTTTCAGGTTGCCTGCTCCTTGCTCCTTGCTCCCTGCTCCTGTCTTTTTGAGCTTTTTATAGTATTGCACTGCACATCACATAAGATATACCGTTTTATTGGCTTTCAAAAGCTTCTTCATCGTTGTATCAGCTTCATCTCTTCAGCTAGAAATAAATCCGCAGGTATTCAAAAAAACTATTTCAGCTTTTGTATCAAAAGGATCTGTGAAATAGTTTAGCTGAATTTCAGGTGTTTTCAAGCTCATATCAAACAGTCTACCCAAAAAATACTGGCTATCTACCAGATTTTTGGTGCATCAAAGATTGATGAGGGAAAAATTACATGTTTTCATGTGGGTATATATAAAAAAAAGATCTATGGATGCAACCAAAAACCTTTTGGGAACAAATAGCTGGTATAGATACGGGAAGTTCGTCTATATAGCATTATTATAGTTAATATACAAAAAAGACAAAGAAACTTGACAAATATGACTAAATCATTATAATATATAGCAATAATTTATATTATAACATATTCACAAAATGGATAATAAGTATTATAATAAAAATTTGTCTCTCGGCGAAAATGTAAAACAGAAAATAATAGCTGGTGGCGTAGCAATGAAAGATATATTAAAAAACACAGCAATAGAAGTAGCGCTTTTGGCGACACTAGGGATAGTGGTAGGTGCATATCATCAGACATGAGTCGAATCAAAACGTGCAAAAATACCTCTAGCTTTTTCTGAATTAGGAGCAGTGGAGAGAAATGCAAAAAAAAATAATATCGAAGTGTGACCTATAACAGAATATGAATTAAAGGTAAATGATATGTGTATGAAAATATTCGAGGCTTATAATGAAGCACAAAACCCATTTATGTCTAAGACTGATTATGAGGAATTCGCTTCAAACATCTATAATATTATGGAACAAAGAAATATCTATAGATACAATTTGAAGGATTTACTTGAACAAGTACCTACATATATTCCACAAATGAATAAAAAATTAGAAAAATATAGAACTATCAGTGAAGGTCTAGATGTTGCGAATAGCAACTTGGCTAATGCATGGGATGAAAGCCATACAGATAATTATCATACCGAAATAAGAACAAGAACAGTGACGGATAGTAAAGGAAATCCTCACACAGAAACGTATACGGTACAGGTATATGATAATACAACCCATACGTATGAATATGATAAAAAATATGGAGAATGATCGGCAAAAAATCTAAATGATCTTTTTGTAAAAGTGCCTACGATAAAATTGGAAGAAAAAATATTAAAAACAACAGAAACTAATGCTGATGGGGAATATGCAGCAGAAAAAAGCAGATGAATTGTCAATCCAAAAGATAGATTAACTCAACAACAATTATTAGATGTCGCTAATACATGGTATACAGGTTCAACCATACTAGAAAATATAGGCACGGTAGAATCAGTATATCCGAAGCTATATACCAGTAAATGAGAATGGAATATTGCTAAAAATACTGCACATGACGATACATATACGACTACTTCACATTATGATAGTGGTCCAGCGGAATTTCAAGTAGCTGAAAAAACTTTAGATTTAGGATCAGAAATAAATAGTAATCTCAAAGAAATGCAGGAGGTGATAAAAACTACCGGTATAAAAGTTCCTGAGTTAGAAAAGAAAATAAACGAATTTATAGAAGTATGATATGTAAAATATGCTTCATCACAAAAAGAAGCAAAAAAACTTTGAAAGGAAATTCTTGAGATGACTAAAGAGATATATAAACTGAATTTCAAAAAGGGTATCGATGTAGATAGATTTAGATGGGCAATGATATTTTTATTTGCCTTTCTTGGCGGTTTGATTTGAGGAGTTGCTGGACGAGGATTAGATACCTTAGATAATAAATTTGACGTATATGATAGGATAAGTTTTAAAAAACGAAGAAATAAATAGTACATTAAATAATTTTTTCAAAAAATACTGTCTATCTACCAGATTTTTGGTGCATCAAAGATTAATGAGTGAAAAGTTACAATTTTTTTTTCATACCAGCATATATAAAAAAAAGTCCCTGGATGTAACCAAGAACTTTCGAGAAAATTATATAAGATGGTAAAATATTCGTAATTATATATTAATATATATTATTGAATTGTTTTTTTTGCTTCTTCTGATTGGGCAACTTTTTGTAATATAGTAGTTATGCCTCTTTTAGACATTAACATTTTTTGTGGTCAGTTTTTTCATTGAATATCATTAAACATAGTATCCAAATTAATCTGAAGTTGATCAGATAATTTTTCAGCACCAGTTTTTTGAGCATACCATTCTCCAAATGTTCATGAAGTGATAGCTCATGTCTTGATTTTTTCTATAATCAACTCTTGTCCTTCAGATTTACTGATATTTTCCTCTAATGTATCTTTCTGTTCTTCTTTCTGGATGTCTTTAATTTTATCTTCTCCGGTTTTTTGCTTTATTGTACCATCTCCTCATGTTCTTCATGTAGGTTCTTTTTCATTTTCTAATTTTTCAGTGTTTTTGTTGTTGTCTTTTTTTTCATTGGATAATTTTTCTATAGGCATTTTAATGTTTTAAAAAATAAAAATATAAAACATTTATATTATACATAAAAAATAATATTTGTCAAATATTCAAAAAAGAAAATAATTCTCTCTTTATTCCTCACTAAACACTTCTTCGATTCAGTTTCTTAGCGAATATCCCTCCATAAATTCCTTGAGATGTGGTTTCTTCTTTATCAAGGTATCTATACTGAGGATAAGCGAGTCATAATCTCATGATTTCGGATAGACATAGGTAATCGGGTCCAAAAGCCCTGTAGGTCTGATGATTTGTTCAACTATTTTATCGGATAATTTTAATTCATATTCTGATGGTGTCGCTGATAAGAAAATAGATTTTGTATCTTTCTTATGCTTTTTGATTAAGGTAATCATCTGATTTTCTCCACGTGCTTCCTTCAATTTCTGATATTTATTGAAAATTTCTACGTGGGTATTTGATACATTGGAACTGATATCAAACGCTTGATCCAATTCTATATCTTTCAAATCTTTCCATCATAAGATTCATTCAAGTTCTTCAAATCTGAGTGGTCTGTGATCGACCGCTGAGGGAAGTCTAAATCCATATTTTATCAGATTTGCTTTTCTTGATCTATCACCTCATGGCATAGCTCTCAACTGGGGTAATGTCATATGCGATTCATCAACGATGAGCAAAAAATCATCAGGAAAATAATCAAAAATCGTGTTTGGTGGTTCACCAGGCAATCTATTATCGAAGTAGAGAGAGTAGTTCTCGATACCGTTTACAAATCATGTTTCTCTGATCATTCTGATATCATATTCGACTCTTTTTTTGATCCTTTCTGCTTCTACGAGCATTCCTTGTTTTTCAAACTCTTTGACTCTGAGCTCTTTCTCGGCATTCATCTGCTCAAGGATAGTTTCGAGATCTGAAACGTCCTGCAAAAATTGCGTTGCTGGCCAGAGTGTCACTTTGTTTTTATTTTCTTTATGTTCGAAACTTATTGAATCTTTGAGTTCGATCAATTCAAGCACTTCTTCGTTGAAATGTAATCTGTACACGAATTTCTCTGTACTGGAGAATATATCCAGGATATCTCCTTTGAATTCAAACATTCCATGTTCTATCTTGGAAAGAATAGGTTTATATTGCATATGTAATAATTGTTTTTTTAATTCTTTAAATTTGTACTGTTTCCCTACTTCAAACTGCAGACAATTTTCTTCAAAGAATCTTTTCTGTCCGAGTCCATAGAGTGATGATGCAGAAGCAACAACGATGACGTCTTTTCTCGTGAGCAGTGAGGCCATAGTTGCGAGCCTATACATCTCGATTTCTTGATTGATAGTTGCTTCTTTCTCAATATATACTCCTTGCGCAGGGAGATAACTTTCTGGCTGATAATAATCGAAATACGAGACGAAATAATGCACGGCATTATTCGGGAAAAAATACTTGAATTCTGTCGCAAGTTGCGCAGCAAGTGTTTTATTATGCGAAATTATGAGCGTTGGTTTTTGGAGATGTTGGATCATATTTGCCATCGTAAACGTTTTACCTGTTCACGTAGCTCAGAGTAGGGTAGCCTTATTTTTTCCGCTTTCAAAAAGCTTCTTGATCTGTTCAATCGCTTTAATCTGATCTCCCGCTGGCTTATAATTGGATTGTAATTGAAACATACAATATGATGTTAAATGTTAAATGTTAGTTATTAGTTGTTAGTTGAATATATAGTAAATTCAGTCTCAAAATCCACTACTAAAATATACGCTATATCTTGCTATATCCAAGCAAATAGCTATAAGATAGATAATAAAAAAACAAAAATCATGAATAAATATTTGGAAAAAACAATAAGTTTTATTAAAAAATATTGGAAAAAGGCAATAAAGTTTATTCTCTATGGAATATTGATATATATCGGGTTATTCATTCTCTTATATATACTTATGATTTCATGGTTGTCTGTGTATTATAGGTAGGTAATTCTCAACCGTGTGAATGTCTCACGGTTTTTTTTAATTGACATTTACAAAGAAATAATTATAAAACATATAATTAAAACAAGGTACGTTAAAGGGTCAAAACCGCCACCTGAGAAAGAAATTTAGAGAACATATGTTGAGGAGTTTCAAAATTCAAGCATTTCATCGGTCTATTATTA